>WLWD01003927.1_pt1 | contig 29847 bp, 9 predicted proteins | sample 6712731 | NCBI WGS metagenome assembly WLWD01 (sample SAMN12718690, study PRJNA576275) | sponge metagenome | isolation source: marine sponge | host: Mycale hentscheli | place: New Zealand: South Island, Marlborough, Capsize Point | collected 2014-11-01
CTTTGAGTGCTGTGGATAGATGCCAGGGTTTCTTCCCAGTCAGAGACAGGACTGAAAGAGGGAGGACATACAGAAGAAGAATATGAGTCACTGCATGGTACTATTACTGTTTGAGGTGATGTGCCTGGCAATTTCTGCAATCAATATCAATATTACAGCTATAAAAATTATTACCATCATCATGGGTGTAGATAAGTAGTTTCGATAGGGGGCTGAAGGGTGCTGGCACACCCGCCCACATATCTAATTAAATATTTTGTTTTTTAATTATTTTCATATTGCTTTGTTACCATTATATTTCACAGTTGAGTATTAATACAACTTCAATATATTGTATAAATGAAGTTTAAACTTGGAAAAAATTAAAAATAAGAATTGTGATTTTGAGAAACTGTATAAGAAGGTGAAAAATGAAACCACATGACTATTATTTTGTATGTATAGTTTGTCCAATTGGACTATGAAAATATTTTGCAAAAATTAGGGGGGGGGGGGCTGAAGCCTCCCCCCTTCTAGCCCCCCCTGTCTACAGCCATGATTATTATTGCAATACCTTCTCCAAATGTGTTGATTTAAGAGTATCACTCCAATATTGAACTTCTATGTCATGATCTTCTGGAGGTGGTTTCATGAGAAGGCTAGGAACAAATTATATTTTCCTCCAATCAAATTAACATTATTAATATCATAATTAAGTCATTACCTTAGAAGTCGAATTAGAGTTGGAACTTTCTGGCTTAGCTCCATGAAGATGGTTTCCCAGCTGAATTGCTTAACTGCTTCAATGTTATCTCTAAGAATAGAGTCATGCTCCATAGATCCTAGAGTCTTCATTTCCTCTCTTATTGTCCTTGCCATTTCTCGCAATACCTTGTCTGAAGTTATAGGTGCTGCAACAACCGTTTAGGCAAGCGATTTATAGCTCCTTCGTGCATACTGCTTGATACCTGCCTTGCGGCTAGGAGTATTTATTGTGAATACTTGAGGCCCTGAAGGATAATTTATTTTAACCTGTATAAAGTGTTACGGCAAATATAAATACAAAAAGAAACATAACAAAAAATAAAATAAAGATAATAAATCCTATCTAGTGCAACAACCTTAACTGCTGGAGAAGATGACTGAAATGTATTTTGCTGTGTAGGATCCAAACAGATACGTTTCGGAGAGGAGGCATTGCAAAGAGAGGAAGGTACCGTTCGTTTTGCTGTTGCGGTTCTTTCCCTGGACTCCTGTATCAAGGACTTAAAAGAGGAAATGAAACTTTTCACCTTCTCTTTCATATTATGAGAAAGACGTTCTTCCAGCTCCAAAATGTTAGTCAGGGTTTTATCACAACTTCTGCAGAGGAAACAGACAGCAGCTGAGGTGTCCTCAAAATCTTCCAAGTGTAAGCCGGTTGCATCCTCTGCTACAGTTCAACACTTCTCTAGCTCCCGTACAGGCAATTCCATGAAGCGTCTTTCTTCTTTTCTTCTCCTCAACAGAGGACACAGACACTTTGCAAAGGCAACAGTTTTCCATCTACTCCAATAACCTGCCAGATGCAAGTTACGGTCGCCCGCTAGTAATAGAAATGCGAGTGAGAAGTTACGCGACATTCCAACACTTAGCACAAAACCTCAATTGACCACATGCTGACTCTGCATAAACAAATAGCTCTACGTCAGTACACCAGACCCTCTTCCCCGCGTACGCGAAAGAGGGTGTGGCCACGCGGGACTACACATTATCAGAGGTAGCTTTAAGCAACACATCTAATGATATCTATGGTCACAATACTTATCAATTTGATATAGGAAATAATGTGATGTAATATTGAGTTACGCAAGAAAGGCTTAGTCATTTTAGTGAGCAAACAGATCAATTGCAGGATAAAGGTTTTGAGATAATTTCAGTCACAATTCATGATAAACAACAGATAGCTAAGCAAGCTGCACACACTATAAATATTAAAGATGGCCTTGATAGTATTTGTTTTGGCTATGTATATTATTAATAGTGTGAGTAGTGCCACTATGTAACCACTTTCAGTTTGAACATAATAGTATCATTGCCTAGTTAGGAAATTGAATCACTTCAGAAAGGTGCTGGGTGTGTGTATGTACAGGTGCCATTACTCTAACATAGAGTCAATATGAGTGTTTTTGATGGTTGTAGGCATAATAGTTTGTCAGATGTTATTATGGCTGTATCGCAAATAAAACACTAACACGAACAATTTGTAGCTAAACCACTCATTTAAGGTGAATAAATCAAGTTTTTTTAAGTTAGCAATGATGAAATAGAAAAAAGAACAAAAAAATAAAGCCACAATCAATACAACAACAAACAGAGAATGTATCTCCATGATGTCAAAAAGAAAATATAAGAGTAGCTATTATTATGTAGATCCGTACTAAATGAGTAGTTTCATTGCCTGACACTGCCTGAAATATGTGTGTTCATAGACTAACATAACAATATCTTGTATTTGTCAATAAACCTTTTCAAGCAGTACAACTTCAACTCTGGTAATTTTGAGTAAGACATGTTATAATAAAAGAGTGATCATAATTTTAATACAATTTCCATATTTCAATATACAAACAAGCTCGGAGTATACTTTGAATGTTCAGTAGTGCTGCAGTATAAACTAATCGGTGAATCATGTGATCCAGTGAAAGCCATTACTATAGTAGTCATAGCTAATTAAGTTAAGATACTCCTCCTGTCATAGGTGATAAATTGGCATAAACGTAGAATGTTGTAAGGGAATGCTAGGGGGAACTGCCAGAAACACGATACCCTGGGTACAGCCCATGATTTTGATCTCACTGTAATGATTATGCTTCATGTGCACAAATGTCTCACACTCCACACGACATATATGGTGTTGTGACAAATTTGAACATTTGTAAATGCACCAATAGGATGGAAGTCATTCATTCATGTTCATTAGTCATTATCTTCCCCTGCATATCAACTATTTCTCACTAGCATACCTACCACCAATCATGAACAAATATGACAAAAGCTACTTCATGGTGATAGATGGAGAAAACATGATAGTCATCTCTACTAGAGATTGTAGTAGATAATAATCCACTAGCAACTGGTGGAGTAGTAAGTAGTAATTAGTACTTCCTACAAACTGAACTTTACCAGTCAAAAATCCCCTAAACAGCAGGTATGCCAAAATTACAAGTGAGTTATTGAGAAAAGCGGAAACACTATTTGTATTTTTAGTGCTGACTACTAGCTGATTACTAGCTCTCACGAATAAATACAACCACTCCTGCAGCTCGAGACCAGAAACCTACTTGCGTTGCGTGGGCTGCGGTAATTACCCTCGGCATTTATCCGGTCAAAACAACAGGGCGGGCGTGTCCGGCTGTAGCCCTATAAAATTGATTCCCACAACAAGGGTTTCTTTTTAAGCTAAAAAATATAGCAATGGCTTGTGAATTTAATCAAGCTGAGGAGTACAGCAAGGTGAACAAGAGACAGACTGAAGATGGCTTAGAGCTTATCGGGAGGCTAAATCCCCAGCCTGGGCAGAAGGTTTTAGACTTGGGTTGTGGTACGGGTAACATCACTAAGGTTCTTGCTGAACGTGTCAACCCGGGAACTGTGCTCGGGATCGACGTGGACCCCAGTAGGGTAGAGATTGCCAAGGAGCGGTGTGCTGCAGCTAATTTGGATTACGCCCTGGGAGGAACTGACAAGATCCCCGGCGAGGACTATGACTTGATCTTTTGTAACTACGTACTGCACTGGGTTACAGACAACGCTAACGTCTTCGGACCCATTGCTTCAAAATTAAAACCAGGCGGCAGGTTTGCCTTCATTTTGCTGGATGTGATCACCCAACAAATGATAGATGAGCACTTAGGATGGGCCACTGAGCAGTTCAAGCAAGGCTTCCTGTGTCGGCTCAAGGGACTTAGCATAAGTGATGTTGAAAAGTTGGCTGCAGAGAATGGCTTTGAAGTGGAAGATATCCGTCCTGGTGCGTATGCCCTTGAGTTTGATAATGTAGAGGAGTATATGGAAGGCTACTTGGTGCATGGAGGCCTGAGCAGGAAAATGTTTGATGAGAATAAGATCAGGGAGTTCTATGGCTCAGAGAAGGTCAAGATGAACTTGAGAACCACTGTGGCCATTCTACGAAAGAAATAGAGATGAAACACTCTTAACTATTATTTTATATATGTGTATATTATGAAGACCAATATTAAGTGCTAGTACCATTGTTTTAATTTGAACAAATGATAACAAATTGCTTGAAATCTAGGTAAACAAATACATGGGAGCAAGGAATTTTAATGATATTCATAGCATTAAAGTAATTCATAGTAGTAGGGATTGAATTAGGTGGTCAATTTAATGTACAAAACTCCACACATAGTATTACTTTCTCCAACAACTATACTCATGAAGCCAGGAGTCTGTACACAAAGGAAGTCTATTAATGAGCAACTACTTATGAAAAGGCCCTAGTTATTGTTATCACTTGCATAGTGTTATTTAAAATGAAGCCAAACACACTGCTTGTGGTGTCAGAAAAATACCCAAACACCACATTCAAGGACTGTCAGTCTTTCTTTCGATGAGTAACGTGATGAACTATCTGATTAAAAAATGTTTTTATTCAATTTTTTCTCCATTTTAGTATAACAAAAATTTATGATTTAACATCAACAGGTGCTTTGGTCACAATTGAACGGTAGATTTAACTAAAACGTGCATTAAAGTTGATTTCGATTTTTTATGCTTTTCCCTCACAGGATTTCTTAGGACTTTTAGTATGTTATAGAGCACACTATTTCAGTACTAGAGTGTTAAAAATGCTAAGGTGAAACCCCTTATTTTCATAAAATGACTGGATTAACAGGAATATGACCACTTGCTATTTTGTATCTTGGTTCAATTGAATTCTATGCAGCAAATATTTACACCTTAATCTTGAAGTTGTCAATACAAAGCTTGTACTCAACTCATTCTACATGGAGTTAGTCTGAGCAGTATTTTCTATCAGTGATGAGCCAAGAAAGAACAAGTCAAGCACATGAAGGAAGGAGTAAGGAGTCACTTGAGATTGAGTGAACCCATAGTTTATGACATAAGACTTCAGAAAGGCTCCATCTAGTAATGCGCAGTCATAGACCAGCAGCTATCTCTCTGACTGTAGCAGTTTGTATCAATATAGTCTAGGCTTGTGTGGAATGATTGGAAGAGAAAGATATCAAGTCTAACTGCACAAAACAGCAGTAAGACCTAAAGAGAAGAAAGTGAAAGTGTTAATTCTTTGTAAACATTCAGCCGTGATAACAATCTAGTATTTTGGTTGATTCTGAACATTCTGTCAGTTTGTTTTTTTCCATATCAAATAGACCAGGGCTATGGTGTTGTAACAGCTGTCACTGCATGTTCAGGAGTGTCATCCTCCTAATTCAGTGCAATGATAAGTGGAGGGGATTCTAACATATTCCAGACAAAGCAGAAAAGTTTAATTTGAGTGGTCTAACTTAAATAACCCTTGCATAATCACCTCCTTTATCATTTACAATTTTATGTATTGAGGTGCTAGTTATTGTTATGAGGGACTTGAATTAACTGGGCACGTCAGCCTATATTGCATAAGTTATCACATAGCTAATGAAATGACAAAAAGTTGTAGTTAAACTAATTACTAACATTCAGCTATTTAGATAGTTATAACAATAGGTAAGGAGTTCTACAACACATACCCGTAGCCAGGGGGGGTTCGAGGGGTTCGGTCGAACCCCCCTTTAGAGTGACCGGAAGTAAATATTTTAGCGACACCCCACACATAACTTCTGGAATATCATCATCTTTCAATCGTGCTGAACCTGCGCTTGAATTATCTGCTGTTTCTGGCCTAGTCTGAGTCCAAGTGACCTAATAAAAATTGAGCTCCTTGGATACATAATTTCGCTCTCAGATCGGCAAGATTTACGTTACATATATTCTTTATCAAGTGTAACGTAATGCACTTTAGTAAGAGTAATAGCACCGATAAGCGTGCGATTCGATATTAATAGCACACAGATTAGAAAGGGAGCCTTCGGATGTGTCTGAGAAAGTTAAACCTCAAATATACAGATAGCAAGTGCACTATCTAGTGTAGCTACACTGCAAATGATTAAAAAAAACTGGCCTACTATTAGCGAGTGATAGCACGGGTAACCTGTTCTATTAAGGATCAGTAGCGCTCGCAAAGCTATTGAAATAGGACTCCGATTTGCCTCGTGTTATTTTAATCGCGTTGTTCGTGCTATTAATCATGAATAGCACGGTTACCCGTGCTATCACACGCTAATAGTAGGCCAGCTTTATAAAAGCTGCACGAGACTACAGTAAGCTAAAGATCATTTACAGTGTGGCTACTATGTATAGTGCAGTCACTATCTCTGTACTTCAGGATAAACTCTCTCTTGAACTTTGCTTTAATCGATTGCTCCTCCTAATCTGTTGGAAAAAACTGTCTAATAGGGGTATAGCTTCTGCGCTAAAGAATGACGTTGTCTCCAACTAGAAACTACAACTGTACATTTCCAAGGCTAGAGCTGCATGTTTTCGCTCTTACTCTTAGTTAAGCTACCGTGGCATTTCACTTTGTCTTCACTTAGTTATAGCGATTTTTCCAATACATTTCGAACGGACAGTTTACACGCCGTACTATTAAATAACTTGTACGAATAAGGCGTATTAATGTTGCACTGTTTATATACAGCTCATAGAAGCCTGGTTACACGAGAATAATACCGCTTTTCTCTCGAATATCAACAATGTTTAAACAATAGGTAAAGTATGACACAGGCAAGAATTGTAATGGGGGACACATAAAGGAGTAGGTAAGGAATGATACAACATTAAGTGAGGTATGATGGAGGCAGAAGGTAAGACAGGAATTAATTGGCTGTGTTTTCACAACTGAAAATCAAAAGTAAGCAAGATTATACTTAAATGTTCTATGTGAGAGAGCTTGACCCTTATATCATCACATGATTCCAGGTAAGGGGGAGGGGGGGTCAGTAAGTAAGGGGTGGGGATTAGCCTAGTAAGAAAGTGCTGAAATGAGATAGAGCCCAAGTGAAAGCGCAGAAAGGGGTCAGCACCCTAGTAAGAAATGGGATGTCCGTTGGCCGCAATCGTAAATCAGAGGTAGTTGTGACATCTGACGCCTCCGGTATTTGGGGGTGTGGGGCCTACTCTAACAACCAATGGTTCATGCAGTCGTAGTTGAACATGTTGAGAGAGTGCCACATAACCGTGAAAGAACTGGCTCCCATTGTGGTGGCAACCATGGTGTGATGCAATCAGTGGAGGGGAAAGGCAGTGCTCGTGAGATGTGACAACTTAGCAGTGGTGGCTATTATCAGAAGTGGGACATCCAGAAACCTCTAAGCGGCGAATTTAATCAGATGTCTGACGTCCTTGGCAGCATCTTACCAGTTCAAGGTTCAGATAGAACATATTGGGGGAAAACACAATATATTGGCGGATCCCTAGTCAAGAAATAACCTCATGCTGTTTCGTTCCTTGCATCCACAGGCGGACAGAGAGGCGATCCCAATTCCGGAGGCAGTGTGGACCTCATTCTCACAAGAGAACTGGATTGGTCAGCCAAGGACTGGATCAGGATGTGGATCTCTTCATGGGTCACGCCCTATCGCAGTCAACCAGAAAGTCGTACAATTCCGCACAGAGACAGTATCTATCATTTGTCATGAAAATAATGTATCACCACTCCCAGCATGCCAACAATCATTGTGTAGATATGTTACTCATTTAGCTAACGAGAGCTTTGTTCACACATCCATTAAGTGTTATCTGGCTGCGACATCTCAATTGGTGCTGAGAGGCATAAAGATGGTGCAGGTGTCCAGAAACAAACCGGCAGCCTGCTAACCAATAACTGTGGAGCTGCTACAGAAGATGAGAGGCGTCTGGCTTGACAAGTCAACAGGTCAGGACAAAAAGATGCTGTGGGTGGTGGCCTCGTTATGGTTCTCCAGCTTCCTCAGGTCAGGGAAGATTACCATCCCATCAGACAGAGTCTTCGATGAAACACAGCACATGACGTTTTGGGACGTAGCAGTAGACAGCCTTGCGAGCCCCACCATACTACAAGTGAAGGTCAAAGCATCCAAAACAGACCCATATGGTTGGGAGTAGATGTTTTTGTCGGCTACACTGGCTGGGTGATGATTGACTACCTGATCGTGAGGGGCCTAGAACCAGGTCCACAGTTCCTATTCGCGGATAGGAGGCCACTCACTAGACCGAGATTCGTGGAAAATATCCGAGCAGCACTATGGAAAGCAGGCATTGATGGTGCACATTACTCTGGTCATAGCTGTGCGGTGCAGCCACCAAAGCAATGAGAGGGATCAACGATGTGACCATCAAATTACTGAGAAGGTGGAATAGTGAAGCCTACCACATGTACCAGATAGCAGCTAGCAGCTATTATCCAGAAGCTGCTTCGGAAGGGCACTGGGACCTGCAATAAAGGACGGAAAGAATAACAATTGCATCAAACTCACAGTCCACATCCCACGCAGTTTGTCCAGGCGCATCCTGGACAGGAAAAGTGAACTTTTGAACTACACTTTTTTCCCCTTTTGCTTAATTAATCTGTCTTATTCATGCCTTACCTTTCTGGTTTCACCCCTTGCCTTACTCCTAGTTGTACCTTATTAGCACTAATTCATACTAATTATTACTGCCTCACACACTCTCAACTTCACTCACAAAGACTCTTTGTCATTTTAGGGCCCCTGCCCTGGCCTCTCTATAAAAGAGTCAGGGTAGAGCCTCCAGCTGCCTTGCCAATAATATTGTTTTTTTACATTTCTTAATAGAATCCTTGCCACAGAAACTTGTTTTTATCCCTGTGCTATAAGTTGAAATATTAACTGATGAGGTTATAACATTATCATGTGCATATTATAATCAATAGATAATAATTTGATATTAATGGAGTGAAGACTGATAAATAGAAAGAAAGATGTCTTAGAAGGAATAGAATATTTGTAAAGCTGTAGTTGTTATCTTGTGTTAAACCTATATATGCTTTGCCTTAGCTACTTTATGTCTACAGGCCAGCTTGATCCGGTAGGACCAATCTCACTTTCATCTGCACCTCACCACAAACATTAATTAAGTAAGTAATGTGTACATTAGCTAGTATCTATAGCTACTTATAGCTACTTAGGACTATGATCCCTTCTAAATCTAGGTGAACAGGATCTAAGACTAAATGACTGTAGCTTTATTGTGTACAAATTGTGTATTCAACTTTAATCAGATTCTACCTTGTGTGAATTTCTTGTGCACAATAGCTTGCTCTCCATTTGTGCTGAAGCACATCAATAATCTAACAATAGTTTTCTCTATTGCTTACCAAGGCAGTGATGCATGCAGCAACTTCATCTAGTGATCCACTGCAAATGTCTGGAGTAGTGGGTGTTGTTAAAGTGAAAGTGGCCATGTTGTTGTCTTGTATGCAATCATCGGAGTTGTAATTGATATCACAAGCTTCACTCCATGCAAAACCTGGCATAATAGGAACCTTGTTGTCCATGGATATGAAATAGAGGACAGCTTTCCCGTAACTTTCGGACACATTAAACTTCGTCCACATTGTACGCTCTGTCCAACGCTCATTTTCACATTCAAAATCATAATTAGCTTGAACACAAAGCTTTCTTTGGTCTGCTGAAAACTCCGTTACAATTTCTTTAGAGTAATCTAGGCTAAGGTTTTTCCACGTTTCACTCACGTCGCCGCCAGCACAGTCGTACCTGGAAGACAGCTTGGGACTTAATAGCCTGACTGCCGAGCTCCCAAGACGTTAGAAATAAGGGCGGCAGAAACTAGAGCCCAGGCCACCGGCATCACTATTCGGCTATTCATTTTCGCCTAAGGGTGGCCGTACATAGCAACGCGCACCGCCTGTAGATCAGGACATTTATTTATCCCAGCGCCAATACGCAAGCAGAAACAGTAGTAGCAGAAGTATACTTTGCCAAATTGTTATGTTTTAGTTTAGCTTCTTGTTGTCTCGTAGCCGTTTACAGCAACACTCCATGCGTCGTGTCTGATGAGCTCGTGCAGCAAGGCGCACCGGGCTGCCGTTCTGCGCAGGAATATATTGTTGGATTGAGTTGTAAGACTTCTCTATCCAGCATACAATTTCCTAATTTGAACATAAAATGAGAACAGTACTAGTCCTAAAACATTTGAATCTTAATTCACCCTCTGTGTTCCTTCAATCATAAGACTATTGGATAACATATACTCACACATAACTAGATCAAGAAAAGAGTATTTTGAAAATACTAATGTGAGCGTTTGTCAATTTATTAGTTTACTAAGCGTTTTCAATTATTATAATTATGTATTTCTGTAGAAGTTTGAATGTCTGTAGTTCTGGGGAAAATACAGAACCAGTTGTGATAGTTAATTGAGTCAGGCTTTTTATGATGGACTGGTGTAGACCGTTTTTAATTGATTAAACTAAACCACTGCTGGTGGCTGATTCTGGCCACATCATCATCACCATCATCATCATCGTAGTCATCATCATTCATAATCTACATCATCACCATCATCCTTTTCTGCCATCACATACTACCAGGATGATGACTACCACTAATGACCTCAGTTGCAGCCTAGGAAATACATGTAAGAAGATTACTTGCTTGGATGCACAAGAACTGTTGAATGGCAAGTTAGATGGCAAGTTGGATGATGATAGGGGCGTATCCAGTGCTATTGACAGCCCTAATTATAATATATTTAGGTCAAAATATTTAAAACAATATATCTATGTAAAATAATGTGGACATTTATAGCTAATGAAGAGCATGAATTAGCATGCAGTTGTTTTAGGCATAATTTCCTGAATTGGTACCCTTGTACATTACAAACTTTTAACATACTTGGTTCAGAAGTAGGGAGGGGAGGGAGGGAGGGGGGCTGACACCTTCGTCCCGCTATCCCAGTGTATCCTCCCATGTACTCATCCATGTCATGGGCCTATACAATATTATCTGAGGAGGCAGTTTGTAGAGTGTAAATTCATATTCATTTAAGGAAACCTACTGGAGGAGCAATTTTTCCTGTAAAAAGTCCTTACTGATGGTACCACTACATCATCTTCTTCAGCTGCTATTACTGCTATTACTAATGACGACACTATATAGCTACTATTGTCCAATGTATTTGTCATTACTAATGAAAATTACAATCAAATAACAATAATAAGTATATCTTTACAAATCACAGTATATTATTTGAGCTATAGTGTAAAAATAAACTTGATCTCTTAGTTGCTTCAGTTCCTTGATTGTAAAAATATACGATCCACAAATTCTATAAACAACTTTTCAGGGAGAGCACCTTCTGGGGCTTTCTGTTCTATTATTTTCAGAAGATGTTGATATTCCGACTGAGAGAAATGCTCAAATACATCTTCTAACTTTAGCTCTTTGTAAATAGCTTTCACCTTCTCAGCACATAGTGCAGGCTCCAACTTGCCATAATTGTTCTATATTATAATATAACAACAAGTATTCAAAATAATGGTGCTAAATCATGTGTCAATTGATTCTCCTATTTATTGTGATTGAAGATGTAAGAAATTTAAGCTTTCAACTATTTAAGCTTTCAACTAGTAATTACTTATAATTAGTATATAGCAATATTTACTGCGCGTGTGTGTGTGTGTATTCGGGTGTTAGAGGATACTTGTAGTAGTATGGATTAGTATAATAATAATAGCTAGTGCTTACATTTTATTTATTTTTTATTATATGCTAGATATTTCGTAACATTATAGTTCTTGAGCGGTGAGACAACTCATGATATCTCACACTCATCAATGTATGACATGGTGACATTATTTACTCGCAGGCTTTATTTTATCTCACCTCTGGATCTATTAGCCTGCTCATGAATAGGCATAGATAAATATTGCTGGAATTTTTTTGGGAAATATAGGCACATGGAAGCAATGAGAAATATGCTAGAAATATAGGCAACTTTTTTTTAGAATTAGCAGATTACTTAATGTGGAATGTGTGAAAATCTATTAATGCATGATGTAATTATACAAGCAGCAGCTGGATCAGTCTTCCAGTGCTCAGGAAAGAGCACTGGAAGACTATGTTTCAGCTTCAGTTATGCTACAATATAACAGTCGCTAAAAACTTTCTTTTTTGTAATTCACAATGTATCACATGAATTTTGGCCAAGCAATAAATGAGAAATATAGGCACATTTTGAAAGAATTATAGGGCAAGTTTGGGAGCATTGGAGAAAGAATTTTAGGCAGAAAAAAAAGCAATATTTATCTATGCCTACTCATGAAATAATTTGGTCATATCACACTTGACTCATGAATCAAGTATTATCATAACTTGACAACTTGGCAACCATTTTAATTAATATTATAGTTGGTCTTTGCTAGATTAAGTAAGTTACCTCTTGTTTAGATGGTGGGGCATACATTCACACTGGCATGAGTGGGGAAGATGTGAGGGGAAAACAGGTGGATGGAATAATGGATTATCAACTGCTGCCACAATTTAAAAAAACATCCCTCATGATAAATGGCCTCAATATCTTATAATTATAATTATATAGAGTAGATATTTTATTTATGTGATAAAATGTTGCACGAAAGAAGTGGTGCTTGTCAGGAGAGACAATGATAAGATAAAGATTTTATAGTGCCATGTATTCTGGTTTACTCGAAAAAAAAAAAAAAAAAAAAAAAAAAAAAAACAACTCCAGGGTAGCTACACCATCAAATGGCTGAAATACTGTATGCATAGTATTATAGTCATTTAAATATTTTAGTACAAAGTTAAATTAAGTTATATTCAGAGTTACGTATTTTTCAGAGTTATGTACACCTCATTTCCCAATGGGTACATAACTCTGAAGTTCCACTGTAATTGTAATGTTACATCTACATTTAGCTTAGGAACTTAAAATTGATCTGATATGTATTTTATATAATTCAGACTGCACTTTGGTATAATTACCTGTAATACTTCTCTCTGCTCTGAATTGGCTCGAGACAAAGCTTGCACAATTAGCCAGCTGCATTTATTTTCCTGTATATCTGTCCCCACCTTACCAGTTTTCTCTGGATCACCATAGCAGTCTATGTAGTCATCCTAAGAAAACAAGCAGGATAGCTTGAGATATGCTTTATTAGTGCCTTATTTAACAAGATACTAAGAAATTAGTTACAAACTACGAAAACAGTTAAAACATCAATAAAAGAGTACATCAAAATAAAACCCTGCAAGTACTTAACTCATAAGAAATGACATTCTTTTGTCACAGGAAAAAATATATACCATTCATGCAAATTGATTGGTGCAGATGCTATATATTATTAATATTAAATTCATTTGTTGAATAAATATGGTTTTGTTTATAAATGGTTAGCTATACCTGAGCATACTCTGATACATTTTTCAAGAACTAAGTTACCACAACATTAAGCATCAATACTTATCTGAACCGTGCTTGTCTGAATCTTTGAATATCCTAACTTGATTTTGAAACCTAACACAGGTGTGCTTGGCAAAAATGGTTAGAACAATTAACCTTATAATGATTGTTGTGAGTTATAAAGGACATTGTGAAGAAACATAGTCAGTTGAGTTTGTTTTTGTTGCAATTTGTTCAAGATTGACTTATAATGACTGTATTATTTTAGCTTATGGCTTTTGCAGTGGAATTGAAGCAAACTGCTCTGCTGGTGAAACAGGAGATGGAAAAAGAAAGGTCCTTACTATTGAATAATTAGTTGCTATTATTTAAACGTTATCTATAGGGTATCTGCTACAATTTTCAGTAATTGGAAATAATTCAGCTAATGACATCCTGAAGTACAAGGACTCTATTTTGATTTTTAATCAAGATGTTTGACATAGGTATAAGAAGGAAGGTGAAGCTTGGAGAGGTAGAACATGATGAAGATATTTATAATTGTTTTAAGTAATTAATAGGAAGTGCTAAACTATGGAGAAAAAAAAGCTACCTACCTCTTGTGATGCAATGTAACAAGCCTGTTACTAAAGTTGTTTCAATAATTAGAGTGTTTGGATAAGTGAAATTTAATTGTTATGCTACCAATGCATGTGTAACTGGTTTTTCAACATCTATGGTATCTCCATCCCTTCAAATTTTCAAGCTGCACAACATTCCCCACTAATTTGAAACACTTTGGTCACATTTACCAACTATACTTCACTAAAATACACTTAAATATTGGCATAAAAATTGAGTAGAAAAATTTAGCCTTTGTTCTCATATAGTTAGCAGTATACTAAGGTTCATATAGCCATCAGCATGCTACTCATGGGATGGGGCTGATGGCATCAGAATTGAATTACTCATAGTAAAATGTGCACTTGAAATGTTTCTAACTCGTAATTTCTTCAGCAAGTAGATCGTCTGTTTCATTACATCATTTGCCAAAAGTATGTGTTTTTTTTATTATAATTTTGTACGTTACCTGCACTTGGAAGAACTCTCCAATCTTCAAGAGGATTTGTTTGGCTATTGCATGTGGTTTCTCTTCTCTAATTCCAGCCTACAATGTATATGTCAAAAATAATAATAAACTGGATAATTTGTGTGTGCTACATTTTGACCCTATATGTTTAGCCCCGAGCATTTTTATGTCCGTCTCTTCATTTCTGACATGTTTACTATAATTAATTACTATTACTTACCATATACATGGCCACTGCCACTGGCAGATAAAAGGAGTAGTATGCAGTCTTGTACTTCACTATAGCTTTATACCTAAACACTCATTAACATAATAATGTACTACAGTTGAATTTCAGTTATCCGAACACGTTGGGATCGAGAGTTGTTCGACTGAAATGTTCAAATAACTGAACACAATAGAAAATGTATTATATAACACTAATGAAGGGGCGATTACCTCTCAATTGAGAAATTAGTGATTCCTGGGCTTGCATTAGATGAAGTCAGTAGGTCTAGAGATTGACCCAGCTCAGTATGGAAAGTCATCTGGAGCAATATAATGAATAGATATAGCTAGGTATTATTAGGGCTCGAGTTGTGGTAGCAGTTTGTCAGTGTAGGTTTATGACAATACATGATGGAAACACGTCCTAACAAATTATGTCTTAACTTTGGTTTCGTTAATGGTCTGACTACTGTCAGTGAACTGGTTTTACCATCATGTAAAAGTGGAAATTACTATTTGGCTTTTAGTTCATTTGTTTTGTCATGACAAGTATTTTCATTTGCATTATTGAACTGATGATTATATTATGTCGTTGTTGGCACTTATTTCTGAACAATGGTGACACCTAATTTACTACTAGACGATAATGAAGCTTTCATATAGATAGCTATTTTGTATGTTCATACACATACGAACAAACATGGACATCAAGCTGTTTGTTGACTTTAATTTAAATCTCACTTGATATAACTTCAGTATGTAGCCATGATCATCTATGGCTATAAAAGAAACCAAATGTCTTTGAATTATTTGCCTTTAATTTCTATAATAGATGAAGGACTACCTATATTCAATTACAATGCATTGAAACTAGTGAATATCATTTAGAAAAAAAAGGTTCTGCAACCCCCAAACCCACCCACCTCCTACCACTTTCTACACATAGCTACCATAATAATTTTGACTGTACTAAAGGAAAATTATATTGTATTGTGTGATCACCTTCATATTATCTGAGATCATAACCCCATCTTGAAAAATTCTGCTGACGACAGTTAATGACAATACAGCATGAAGGTTATCTACTGTCTATCTCATTACTGTTTGCAGGTTATGTGCTGTAAGTATTTTTATAATTCTCTTGCAATTTTATTTTTTTATATAAGTGATACTACAAAATATGTTATCCTGTCATACAAAAAATAATTGCAACTTTCTTGATATAAATGTAAAAAGAATGATGTTGTTATGGAGCCTGCAAATAATTACTGTAGACATTGCAGTCAATATCGGCTGTTAGAACCAGAAAATTTGCTACTATTGTAATTATTTCAGCTGAGAATGACTGGATTATTATTTCTTTGGTTAACTGGCCTCAGTAGACCTCTGACAAATGAGAATTTTAGTGTACTTCACTGTGAGAGGTGCTTTTTTTTATTCAGCTCTTCCATGTCACAATTACTATCTACAATGTACCTGAGATGCCATACTGCTTTTTAGGTCAAATCTGTCTGCTAGCTATTCATACAGTGCTATTTATTTGTAATAAATTTGTCATTCAACTAAAGATGCCCGTGATAATTATCTTGCTCTATCAGGTAAATGAATGGCTCTACTCAGTAGTAAAAATTTTACCTCTTGAAATGTTTCCAATAGATCAACATAATAGGATTCCTTTTTGAAGTATTTCCTCAAAATGACATAAACGCACGCCTCTAGTGAAAGTGAATCATTGATGGCCAGCATACCCACACCTTCCTGTGACAACACATCATGGTGGCAGACCATAGTTCACTCAAAGACTTCTAAGAGTTCTTTACCTTGAGGTACCAGCACACTTGGTTCCTGCGAGTCTTGGACTGGTCCATAATGTCATCAGCTACCAAACAGCAAGCTTGCAGCTAGTAAAAAATATGAGCAATGCAATATTTGCATAAATTTTATGTAGCAAAGACAAAAGAAATAGTGCTTATTTCTGGTAATAATTATCAAGGGAACATGAGAATATTTTTTTAATAATAACAAAGATTCTTTAAAATCAACTATTAGAAAAAATTAAAGTAGTATTATTATTACTAATGTTGTCTTTGTGACAATGATAGTCTACAAAATGTCTTGTGTTCCTTACCCATTCAATACACCATCCCACAATGATGGCCTGCTTCTCTTCTTCAGCAGTAAGTTCTCTCTGTTTTAAATGTCTGAGAGAACTGACTACCATAAGACCGCGATTGCATTTACCTAATAAAAAATCAATGTTATTTCCCAAAGTCAACAAAAAAATAAAATTAATAAAACGCTAGGATAAAAATAAAATTGTAAATATTGTTTCAGATTTATTGAGAAAGAATTTTGGTAGGTCAGTAGCAATAGCCCAAAAAGAAAATATATAATTAAGAAAAATTAATGCATCTCTAATGGCATAGCCTAAGGAGATCTCAACAAAATATTCATCAGCTGATTGAAGGGGCTGAAAAAAAACAACAACAACAACTCAGTTTCGTCTTTAGATCATAGTACCTTGGATCATACCATATTAATGTTCAATATTTCTTCTAATTTTATATACATAGTCATATAGTAGTAAATAGAGTCTTACTCTATATGATATTTCTATAGCAAAAAAAAAAAAAAATCATTTAAGAACAATGAAATAGTTTACCATTAGGGACATTGTAGTTAATAACCTGAAAACGAAGACAACTGGTAAAGATTTTTTTCTTTTTCTGAAGAAAATGGCTTACTTTTTTGAGATGGATGGATGCATCAGAAATCTCTGAATTTATCAGATCACTTCCAGTGAGTGCTTCTACTATCTCTGGGAATAAACTCTTGAAAGATTTTTTATACTTTTCTGACAGCGAGTGATTCATTCTACAAAACCTGTTATTACTGATGTTTTGCGAATGTCGCGCCAGTCAATCTATGCAACCCTTTTACTTGTGACGACTACAGTAGCCCGTGAGTTTTGCGCGTGCCCAGTCATTTAGCTAGTCAAGAAGACGCGCGGTATTTTTAAACAAAACAAAACAAAACAAAAACAAAACCCTCGGAATATTCGATGTTGATTGGAATAAAATAAAATAAAACAAAGCAAGCAAAAACCAAAGCAAGAGACAAAGATCAAGAATACCAGCAATAAAATAACTGGCATACTATCTATAATGACATAATGCGCAGTTAATTTTTAGAATTTAAGGATAAAAAATTAAAACAACAATATTATTCTGCTGGGAAGAATACCAAGGTTTTTATTGTTGTTGTTTAAATGACCCAGTTAATTTAATTTATAGCTAACTGGATGCTTAAATCAGCTATAACTTCCAGAGCATGGCCAGGTATTCTTTAAAAAATTCACTAATAGCTAAATGTGAAAATTAAAAATTTTGGTCTACTGTTTGTATTTACAAGATAGCTAAATGTGAAAATTTGAAATTTGTGTTTGTATTTACAAGAGAGCTTTCATTATCTGATAGTAGCTGTATATCTAATCTCAATAATGTTCTCATAAATCTGTATAGCTAGTTACCTATAATTTACCAGAAGAAATTTTATTCACCAATAATCAATCAGTAGCTGTACCTGAAATTGCAGTTCTTGAGGTAATACTTGGTCTTCCTGTCATAGCATGTCCTCAAAAAATTTTTTTTTAAAGCTGGCCATTAAATAAGATTTTTTTTTTCTTTTCCTGTTACACAAGTGGTGCTGCCTGCATGAAATGCAATCAACGAATAAATCTTTATATTGTTTCTGAATATTTTTTTTTAGTATTTTACCATCACATTATTAGAGGTAGTTTTAAGCAACACATCTATGATATCTATGGTCACAATACTTATCAATTTAATATAGGAAATAATGTGATGTAATATTGAGTTACGCAAGAAAGGCTTAGTCATTTTAGTGAGCAAACAGATTAATTGCAGGATAAAGGTTTTGAGATAATTTCAGTCACAATTCATGATAAACAACAGCTAGCTAGGCAAGCTGCACACATTGTAAATTAAAGATGGCCTTGAGGTAGTATTTGTTTTTGCTACGTGTGAGTAATGCCACTATGTAGCCGCTTTCAGTTTGAGCATAATATCATTGCCTAGTTAGGAAATTGAATCACTTCAGAAAGGTGCCATGGGTGTGTGTATATGCAGGTGCAGGCATAATAGTTTGTCAGATGTTATTATGGCTGTATCGCAAATAAAACACTAACATTATTATGAACAATTTGTAGCTAAACCACTTATTTAAGGTGAATAAATCGAGTTTTTTAAGTTATGAATGATAAAATAGAAAAAAGAACAAAAAAATAAAGCCACAATCAATACAACAACAACAAACAGAGAATGTATCTCCATGATGTCAAAAAGAAAATATATGAGTAGCTATAATATGTAGATCCGTACTAAATGAGTATAGTTTCATTGCATGAAAGCTACTACACTGCCTGAAATATGTGTGTTCATAGACTAACTTAGCAATATCCTGTATTTGTCAATAAACCTTTTCAAGCAGTTCAACTTCAACTCTGGTAATTTTGAGTAAGACATGTTATAATAAAAGAGTGATAATAATTTTAATATACAATTTCCATATTTCAATATATAAACGAGCTCGGAGTATACTTTGAATGCTAGGCAGTGCTGCAGTGGCTATATAAACTACTCGGTGAATCATGTGATCCAGTGAAAGCCATTACTATAGTAGTCATAGCTAATTAAGTTAAGATACTCCTCCTGTCATAGGTGATAAATTGTAGAATGTTGTTGTTGTAAGGGAATGCTAGGGGGAATTGCCAGAAACACGATACCCTGGTATAGCCCATGATTTTGATCTCACTGTAATGATTATGCTTCATGTGCACAAATGTCTCACACTCCACACGACATATATGGTGTTGTGACAAATTTGAACATTTGTAAATGCACCAATAGGATGGAAGTCATTCATTCATGTTCATTAGTCATTATCTTCCCCTGCATATCAACTATTTCTCACTAGCATACCTACCACCAATCATGAACAAATATGACAAAAGCTACTTCATGGTGATAGATGGAGAAAACATGATAGTCATCTCTACTAGAGATTGTAGTAGATAATAATCCACTAGCAACTGGTGGAGTAGTAAGTAGTAATTAGTACTTCCTACAAACTGAACTTTACCAGTCAAAAATCCCCTAAACAGCAGGTATGCCAAAATTACAAGTGAGTTATTGAGAAAAGCGGAAACACTATTTGTATTTTTAGTGCTGACTACTAGCTGATTACTAGCTCTCACGAATAAATACAACCACTCCTGCAGCTCGAGACCAGAAACCTACTTGCGTTGCGTGGGCTGCGGTAATTACCCTCGGCATTTATCCGGTCAAAACAACAGGGCGGGCGTGTCCGGCTGTAGCCCTATAAAATTGATTCCCACAACAAGGGTTTCTTTTTAAGCTAAAAAATATAGCAATGGCTTGTGAATTTAATCAAGCTGAGGAGTACAGCAAGGTGAACAAGAGACAGACTGAAGATGGCTTAGAGCTTATCGGGAGGCTAAATCCCCAGCCTGGGCAGAAGGTTTTAGACTTGGGTTGTGGTACGGGTAACATCACTAAGGTTCTTGCTGAACGTGTCAACCCGGGAACTGTGCTCGGGATCGACGTGGACCCCAGTAGGGTAGAGATTGCCAAGGAGCGGTGTGCTGCAGCTAATTTGGATTACGCCCTGGGAGGAACTGACAAGATCCCCGGCGAGGACTACGACTTGATCTTTTGTAACTACGTACTGCACTGGGTTACAGACAACGCTAACGTCTTCGGACCCATTGCTTCAAAATTAAAACCAGGCGGCAGGTTTGCCTTCATTTTGCTGGATGTGATCACCCAACAAATGATAGATGAGCACTTAGGATGGGCCACTGAGCAGTTCAAGCAAGGCTTCCTGTGTCGGCTCAAGGGACTTAGCATAAGTGATGTTGAAAAGTTGGCTGCAGAGAATGGCTTTGAAGTGGAAGATATCCGTCCTGGTGCGTATGCCCTTGAGTTTGATAATGTAGAGGAGTATATGGAAGGCTACTTGGTGCATGGAGGCCTGAGCAGGAAAATGTTTGATGAGAATAAGATCAGGGAGTTCTATGGCTCAGAGAAGGTCAAGATGAACTTGAGAACCACTGTGGCCATTCTGCGAAAGAAATAGAGATGAACCACTCTTAGCTATTATTTTATATATGTGTATATTATGAAGACTACCATTAAGTGCTAGTACCATTGTTTTAATTTGAACAAATGATAACAAATTGCTTGAAATCTAGGCAAACAAATACATGGGAGCAAGGAATTTTAATGATATTCATAGCATTAAAGTAATTCATAGTAGTAGGGATTGAAATAGGTGGTCAATTTAATGTACAAAACTCCACACATAGTATTACTTTCTCCAACAACTTTACTCATGAAGCCAGGAGTCTGTACACAAAGGAAGTCTATTAATGAGCAACTACTTATGAAAAGGCCCTAGCTATTGTTATCACTTGCATAGTGTTATTTAAAATGAAGCCAAACACACTGCTTGTGGTGTCAGAAAAATACCCAAACACCACATTCAAGGACTGTCAGTCTTTCTTTCGATGAGTAACGTGATGAACTATCTGATTAAAAAATGTTTTTATTCAATTTTTTCTCCATTTTAGTATAACAAAAATTTATGATTTAACATCAACAGGTGCTTGGGTCACAATTGAACGGTAGATTTAACTAAAACGTGCATTAAAGTTGAGTTCGATTTTTTATGCTTTTCCCTCACAGGATTTCTTAGGACTTTTAGTATGTTATAGAGCACACTATTTCAGTACTAGAGTGTTAAAAATGCTAAGGTGAAACCCCTTATTTTCATAAAATGACTGGATTAACAGGAATATGACCACTTGCTATTTTGTATCTTGGTTCAATTGAATTCTATGCAGCAAATATTTACACCTTAATCTTGAAGTTGTCAATACAAAGCTTGTACTCAACTCATTCTACATGGAGTTAGTCTGAGCAGTATTTTCTATCAGTGATGAGCCAAGAAAGAACAAGTCAAGCACATGAAGGAAGGAGTAAGGAGTCACTTGAGATTGAGTGTCAGAAAGGCTCCATCTAGTAATGCGCAGTCATAGACCAGCAGCTATCTCTCTGACTGTAGCAGTTTGTATCAATATAGTCTAGGCTTGTGTGGAATGATTGGAAGAGAAAGATATCAAGTCTAACTGCACAAAACAGCAGTAAGACCTAAAGAGAAGAAAGTGAAAGTGTTAATTCTTTGTAAACATTCAGCCGTGATAACAATCTAGTATTTTGGTTGATTCTGAACATTCTGTCAGTTTGTTTTTTTCCATATCAAATAGACCAGGGCTTTGGTGTTGTAACAGCTGTCACTGCATGTTCAGGAGTGTCATCCTCCTAATTCAGTGCAATGATAAGTGGAGGGGATTCTAACATATTCCAGACAAAGCAGAAAAGTTTAATTTGAGTGGTCTAACTTAAATAACCCTTGCATAATCACCTCCTTTATCATTTACAATTTTATGTATTGAGGTGCTAGTTATTGTTATGAGGGACTTGAATTAACTGGGCACGTCAGCCTATATTGCATAAGTTATCACATAGCTAATGAAATGACAAAAAGTTGTAGTTAAACTAATTACTAACATTCAGCTATTTAGATAGTTATAACAATAGGTAAGGAGTTATACAACAATAGGTAAAGTATGACACAGGCAAGAATTGTAATGGGGGACACATAAAGGAGTAGGTAAGGAATGATACAACATTAAGTGAGGTATGATGGAGGCAGAAGGTAAGACAGGAATTAATTGGCTGTGTTTTCACAACTGAAAATCAAAAGTAAGCAAGATTATACTTAAATGTTCTATGTGAGAGAGCTTGACCCTTATCATCACATGATTCCAGGTAAGGGGGAGGGGGGGTCAGTAAGTAAGGGGTGGGGATTAGCCTAGTAAGAAAGTGCTGAAATGAGATAGAGCCCAAGTGAAAGCGCAGAAAGGGGTCAGCACCCTAATAAGAAATGGGATGTCTGTTGGCCGCAATCGTAAATCAGAGGTAGTTGTGACATCTGACGCCTCCGGTATTTGGGGGTGTGGGGCCTACTCTAACAACCAATGGTTCATGCAGTCGTAGTTGAACATGTTGAGAGAGTGCCACATAACCGTGAAAGAACTGGCTCCCATTGTGGTGGCAACCATGGTGTGATGCAATCAGTGGAGGGGAAAGGCAGTGCTCGTGAGATGTGACAACTTAGCAGTGGTGGCTATTATCAGAAGTGGGACATCCAGAAACCTCTAAGCGGCGAATTTAATCAGATGTCTGACGTCCTTGGCAGCATCTTACCAGTTCAAAGTTCAGATAGAACATATTGGGGGAAAACACAATGTATTGGCGGATCCCTGGTCGAGAAATAACCTCATGCTGTTTCGTTCCTTGCATCCACAGGCGGACAGAGAGGCGATCCCAATTCCGGAGGCGGCGCTGGACCTCATTCTCACAAGAGAACTGGATTGGTCAGCCAAGGACTGGATCAGGATGTGGATCTCTTCATGGGTCACGCCCTATCACAGTCAACCAGAAAGTCGTACAATTCCGCACAGAGACAGTATCTATCATTTGTCATGAAAATAATGTATCACTACTCCCAGCATGCTAACAATCATTGTGTAGATATGTTACTCATTTAGCTAACGAGAGCTTTGTTCACACATCCATTAAGTGTTATCTGGCTGCGACATCTCAATTGGTGCTGAGAGGCATAAAGATGGTGCAGGTGTCCAGAAACAAACCGGCAGCCTGCTAACCAATAACTGTGGAGCTGCTACAGAAGATGAGAGGCGTCTGGCTTGACAAGTCAACAGGTCAGGACAAAAAGATGCTGTGGGTGGTGGCCTCGTTATGGTTCTCCAGCTTCCTCAGGTCAGGGAAGATTACCATCCCATCAGACAGAGTCTTCGATGAAACACAGCACATGACGTTTTGGGACGTAGCAGTAGACAGCCTTGCGAGCCCCACCATACTACAAGTGAAGGTCAAAGCATCCAAAACAGACCCATATGGTTGGGAGTAGATGTTTTTGTCGGCTACACTGGCTGGGTGATGATTGACTACCTGATCGTGAGGGGCCTAGAACCAGGTCCACTGTTCCTATTCGCGGATAGGAGGCCACTCACTAGACCGAGATTCGTGGAAAATATCCGAGCAGCACTATGGAAAGCAGGCATTGATGGTGCACATTACTCTGGTCATAGCTGTGCGGTGCAGCCACCAAAGCAATGAGAGGGATCAACGATGTGACCATCAAATTACTGAGAAGGTGGAAGAGTGAAGCCTACCACATGTACCAGATAGCAGCTAGCAGCTATTATCCAGAAGCTGCTTCGGAAGGGCACTGGGACCTGCAATAAAGGACGGAAAGAATAACAATTGCATCAAACTCACAGTCCACATCCCACGCAGTTTATCCAGGCGCATCCTGGACAGGAAAAGTGAACTTTTGAACTACACTTTTTTCCCCTTTTGCTTAATTAATCTGTCTTATTCATGCCTTACCTTTCTGGTTTCACCCCTTGCCTTACTCCTAGTTGTACCTTATTAGCACTAATTCATACTAATTATTACTGCCTCACACACTCTCAACTTCACTCACAAAGACTCTTTGTCATTTTAGGGCCCCTGCCCTGGCCTCTCTATAAAAGAGTCAGGGTAGAGCCTCCAGCTGCCTTGCCGTCTCATTTTCGCTTCGTTTGTACTTTTTCTTGCTGTTAAAATTATAGTGCTTATTAAGTAATACTTTGCTTATTAGTGGGTGACTGTTTGTCTGGGATTCAAGGGAGGTTACAGTGCGATTTTCCTGGCCTTCCTGCCTCGTTAACTGTCATCTGAGCATGCTCCATCATTTAAGAAAGGGACCTATAGTAGTGGCATAGTGATTGGAATTAGAAGGAGGGAAAGGCGGAGGGGGAGAAGGAAAAAGGGTCTTGGGGGTATGATTGGGCTGGTATGGAGGACAGAATTTGCACCCACAGGGGCACAATTTAGTGCAAATTGCCCATCAATAGGTGCAAAGTGGTATTAAGGGTCAATTAGCACATTCCAATCATAACACACAAGTGTACTTCTGCTCCCAAGGCCACATGAGTAGTCATCTCATCAGCGATTGAGGTTAAATGGAGTTTAATGGCAAACATTAAACGGACGCCTAGCTGGACATGCAGGTAAAGGTCAAAGTATAGGCGCATGCGCATATTGCACCACGCAAACACAAGCTAAAGAGAAGCAGGTCGAGAGAGACAAAGTTGCCCCACCCACCCACACCAGAAATGGAAAAAAACAAACAAACCAAAAACAATTATACCAGGGGCACAAATTAGTGCAAATTGCCCATCAATAGGTGCAAAGTTGTATTAATGGTTAATTAGCACATTCCAATCATACCACAGAAGTGTACTTCTGCTCCCAAGGCCACGTGAGTAGTCATCAGTGATTGAGGTTTATTATTATTATTGTTATTATTATTGCTGTTGTTGTCATTGTTATTATTATAATCGATTAGCTACTTCTTGTCATTCATTTAATGCTTAGTTACAAATAATTAAAATTTAGCAGGGGTAATTCAGTGCTGCTAGAGCAGCTATCATGGTAGACAAAACAATAGTTTTCAAGGAAAAAATATGTATAGTACATCTATACAAGCATGGGGGGGAGCAGGGAGGAGAGAGAATGAGTATTATTTTTGTAAATGAAAATTATTGATAACAGTCAATATTTTAGTGTTTTTCTTATTCCCTTCTCATTATAAAAGTGTCTCTTATAATTATTTTGGTTATACCTTTTCTTTACACCGCCATGTGTTATGGTTCATATTCTTAGTTTGTAAGCATAAAAAATTCTGCTGTAGTAGCTAGCTATGTAATCTCTGACTTTTTAATTTTTTTATATTGAGAATCAAACACTCAAAAACTTTACATACTCATCAGTTTTTATAATATGCATATGTCAGTACAGCAACAATAGCAGCATAATTACTCGTGGGTCTATTGTTCTGTCGTACATACAGGATACTTTTTTAAAGGGAAATAATATTGTTTTTTTACATTTCTTAATAGAATCCTTGCCACAGAAACTTGTTTTTATCCCTGTGCTATAAGTTGAAATATTAACTGATGAAGTGACAAGTTATAACATTATCATGTGCATATTATTATAATCAATAGATAATAATTTGATATTAATGGAGTGAAGACTGATAAATGGAAAGAAAGATGTCTTAGAAGGAATAGAATATTTGTAAAGCTGTAGTTGTTATCTTGTGTTAAACCTATATATGCTTTGCCTTAGCTACTTTATGTCTACAGGCCAGCTTAATTCGGTAGGACCAATCTCACTTTCATCTGCACCTCACCACAAACATTAATTAAGTAAGTAATGTGTGCATTAGCTAGTATCTATAGCTACTTATAGCTACTTAGGACTATGATCCCTTCTAAATCTAGGTGAACAGGATCTAAGACTAAATGACTGTAGCTTTATTGTGTACAAATTGTGTATTCAACTTTAATCAGATTCTACCTTGTGTGAATTTCTTGTGCACAATAGCTTGCTCTCCATTTGTGCTGAAGCACATCAATAATCTAACAATAGTTTTCTCTATTGCTTACCAAGGCAGTGATGCATGCAGCAACTTCATCTAGTGATCCACTGCAAATGTCTGGAGTAGTGGGTGTTGTTAAAGTGAAATTGGCCACGTTGTTGTCTTGTATGCAATCATCGGAGTTGTAATTGATATCACAAGCTTCACTCCATGCAAAACCTGGCATAATAGGAACCTTGTTGTCCATGGATATGAAATAGAGGACAGCTTTCCCGTAACTTTCGGACACATTAAACTTCGTCCACATTGTACGCTCTGTCCAACGCTCATTTTCACATTCAAAATCATAATTAGCTTGAACACAAAGCTTTCTTTGGTCTGCTGAAAACTCCGTTACAATTTCTTTAGAGTAATCTAGGCCAAGGTTTTTCCACGTTTCACTCACGTCGCCGCCAGCACAGTCGTACCTGGAAGACAGCTTGGGACTTAATAGCCTGACTGCCGAGCTCCCAAGACGTTAGAAATAAGGGCGGCTGAAACTAGAGCCCAGTCCACCGGCATCACTATTCGGCTATTCATTTTCGCCTAAGGGTGGCCGTACATAGCAACGCGCACCGCCTGTAGATCAGGACATTTATTTATCCCAGCCAATACGCAAGCAGAAACAGTAGTAGCAGAAGTATACTTTGCCAAATTGTTATGTTTTAGTTTAGCTTCTTGTTGTCTCGTAGCCGTTTACAGCAACACTCCATGCGTCGTGTCTGATGAGCTCGTGCAGCAAGGCACACCGGGCTGCCGTTCTGCCAGGAATATATTGTTGGATTGAGTTGTAAGACTTCTCTATCCAGCATACAATTTCCTAATTTGAACATAAAATGAGAACAGTACTAGTCCTAAAACATTTGAATCTTACTTCACCCTCTGTGTTCCTTCAATCATAAGACTATTGGATAACATATACTCACACATAACTAGATCAAGAAAAGAGCATTTTGAAAATACTAATGTGAGCGTTTGTCAATTTATTAGTTTACTAAGCGTTTTCAATTATTATAATTATGTATTTCTGTAGAAGTTTGAATGTCTGTAGTTCTGGGGAAAATACAGAACCAGTTGTGATAGTTAATTGAGTCAGGCTTTTTATGATGGACTGGTGTAGACCGTTTTTAATTGATTAAACTAAACCACTGCTGGTGGCTGATTCTGGCCACATCATCATCACCATCATCATCATCGTAGTCATCATCATTCATAATCTACATCATCACCATCATCCTTTTCTGCCATCACATACTACCATGATGATGGCTACCACTAATGACCTCAGTTGCAGCCTAGGAAATACATGTAAGAAGATTACTTGCTTGGATGCACAAGAACTGTTGAATGGCAAGTTAGATGGCAAGTTGGATGATGATAGGGGCGTATCCAGTGCTATTGACAGCCCTAATTATAATATATTTAGGTCAAAATATTTAAAACAATATATCTATGTAAAATAATGTGGACATTTATAGCTAATGAAGAGCATGAATTAGCATGCAGTTGTTTTATAGACATAATTTCCTGAATTGGTACCCTTGTACATTACAAACTTTTAATATACTTGGTTCAGAAGTAGGGAGGGGAGGGAGGGAGGGGGGCTGACACCTTCGTCCCGCTATCCCTGTGTATCCTCCCATGTACTCATCCATGTCATGGGCCTATACAATATCTGAGGAGGCAGTTTGTAGAGTGTAAATTCATATTCATTTAAGGAAACCTACTGGAGGAGCAATTTTTCCTGTAAAAAGTCCTTACTGATGGTACCACTACATCATCTTCTTCAGCTGCTATTACTGCTATTACTAATGACGACACTATATAGCTACTATTGTCCAATGTATTTGTCATTACTAATGAAAATTACAATCAAATAACAATAATAAGTATATCTTTACAAATCACAGTATATTATTTGAGCTATAGTGTAAAAATAAACTTGATCTCTTAGTTGCTTCAGTTCCTTGATTGTAAAAATATACGATCCACAAATTCTATAAACAACTTTTCAGGGAGAGCACCTTCTGGGGCTTTCTGTTCTATTATTTTCAGAAGATGTTGATATTCCGACTGAGAGAAATGCTCAAATACATCTTCTAACTTTAGCTCTTTGTAAATAGCTTTCACCTTCTCAGCACATAGTGCAGGCTCCAACTTGCCATAATTGTTCTATATTATAATATAACAACAAGTATTCAAAATAATGGTGCTAAATCATGTGTCAATTGATTCTCCTATTTATTGTGATTGAAGATGTAAGAAATTTAAGCTTTCAACTATTTAAGCTTTCAACTAGTAATTACTTATAATTAGTATATAGCAATATTTACTGCGCGTGTGTGTGTGTGTATTCGGGTGTTAGAGGATACTTGTAGTAGTATGGATTAGTATAATAATAATAACTAGTGCTTACATTTTATTTATTTTTTATTATATGCTAGATATTTCGTAACATTATAGTTCTTGAGCCGTGAGACAACTCATGATATCTCACACTCATCAATGTATGACATGGTGACATTATTTACTCGCAGGCTTTATTTTATCTCACCTCTGGATCTATTAGCCTGCTCATGAAATAATTTGGTCATATCACACTTGACTCATGAATCAAGTATTATCATAACTTGACAACTTGGCAACCATTTTAATTAATATTATAGTTGGTCTTTGCTAGATTAAGTAAGTTACCTCTTGTTTAGATGGTGGGGCATACATTCACACTGGCATGAGTGGGGAAGATGTGAGGGGAAAACAGGTGGATGGAATAATGGATTATCAACTGCTGCCACAATTTAAAAAAACATCCCTCATGATAAATGGCCTCAATATCTTATATTTATAATTATATAGAGTAGATATTTTATTTATGTGATAAAATGTTTGCACGAAAGAAGTGGTGCTTGTCAGGAGAGACAATGATAAGATAAAGATTTTATAGTGCCATGTATTCTGGTTTACTCGAAAAACAAAAAAAAAAACAAAAAAAAAACAACTCCAGGGTAGCTACACCATCAAATGGCTGAAATACTGTATGCATAGTATTATAGTCATTTAAATATTTTAGTACAAAGTTAAATTAAGTTATATTCAGAGTTACGTATTTTTCAGAGTTATGTACACCTCATTTCCCAATGGGTACATAACTCTGAAGTTCCACTGTAATTGTAATGTTACATCTACATTTAGCTTAGGAACTTAAAATTGATCTGATATGTATTTTATATAATTCAGACTGCACTTTGGTATAATTACCTGTAATACTTCTCTCTGCTCTGAATTGGCTCGAGACAAAGCTTGCACAATTAGCCAGCTGCATTTATTTTCCTGTATATCTGTCCCCACCTTACCAGTTTTCTCTGGATCACCATAGCAGTCTATGTAGTCATCCTAAGAAAACAAGCAGGATAGCTTGAGATATGCTTTAT
>WLWD01004141.1_pt1 | contig 29832 bp, 16 predicted proteins | sample 6712731 | NCBI WGS metagenome assembly WLWD01 (sample SAMN12718690, study PRJNA576275) | sponge metagenome | isolation source: marine sponge | host: Mycale hentscheli | place: New Zealand: South Island, Marlborough, Capsize Point | collected 2014-11-01
CTCACTTCAGCACTGCCCATGACGTCCAATGGTCCCACATTCCACCAAGGGCCCCGCACTTTGGTGGTCTGTGGGAAGCTTCCGTGAAATCCATGAAGATGTACCTTCGGAAGTTGGCGGGACCGCATCCCCTGACTTTTCCGGAGCTTTATACTATTCTCACAGAGGCGGAGAGTATACTGAACTCTCGGCCCATCGTCCAGATCACCCAAGACTCCATGGAAGAGAACAACTACCTAACAGCTGGACACTTTCTGGTGGGACGCCCCCTCAAAGCCTTACCCGCCAGACTGCCACCCACGGGCCGAATCTCATCATTAAGACGCTGGAATCTCGTTGAACGTATCAAATCGGACCTGTGGAAATATTGGTTGTCAGCATACCTCGCCAGCTGCTCTCAGCGCAGCAAATGGATGAGACAAGGACGATCACTTCAAGTAGGAGACGTGGTCCTGGTAAAGGACGAGTCTCTCCGATCACGAGACTGGCCTCTGGCGACTGTCACCAGCCTTCACCCGGGTGATGATGGAATTGTGAGAGCTGTCACCCTGCGGTGTCGAGGCAGGTCTTACCAGAGGGCCAGCAACTGACTCGTACTTCTTGTGACTGACGCCCAGCAGGAAGAACAAGATCTCAACTGCCCAACTGATGAATCTCACTCAACCTTTCCCGCCCCCGGGAGTATGTCTGGGACGCAGAACGACTCAGACAGCCAGCCTTCGCCTACCCCGCCCATCCAATCTTGAAACTGGAACTGATTAACTTCATACTTTGTTTCACTTGTTTATCTGTTGTATACGCCCTCTCATTTACTTCTAATGTTTGTCATGCTCAATGGTTCCCGCCGTTCGACCCTTTTCCTCATACAGTCAACTAGCTCTAATGATATTCATGACTCATGTTCAACCCACCACAACCTTCACCCTGTTGTATTGTATATGAATGCGCATCTTCTCAATTATCTTGTTGTCCACCTCTGTCTGCCTGGGAGCACGTTAAAACTAACAGGATAGTGCATGTATTATTGCCGCGACAAGTGGATAGCTGGTTCTTCAGGTGTTTGCGCATAGACTGTGCGTAGACAACAATATTGGTTATTAAGGTATTCTGCATCTGGCTAGAAGCTGCACGATGTAAGAAAAGAAGAGAAAACTAGATTTAGGCTTTGAAGTTTTTTATATTTCACCTACACAGGATGATAGAAAACTGGAAGTTTCTGACATTTCACCTTCACATGAATAGAAGTTCCCATTGTGTCCTACTATAGGATAGTTCACACTTCATTGTAGCATTTCCTTTCAAGAACATTTCTATTTTTTGGGGTTCCAATCAGAAATATAATTTACATTAGTTTTTAAGTCACTATGTACTAGTTTTATGTTTCAGAATAACTATTGTTTATTGACATACATGAATTCTTTTATTACATTTGAAAATTGTTTACATTATAAATCAGCTACATGATTATTGACAGCCAAATTTTGTTAATATTATTGACTCTGAAGAGTATATAGGAAATCGTTCATACTATGTTATCAATTAAAACATGAAATAATTTATACTGATGAGAACAAAAAAGTTATGAAGTCATTTTTGTACTAATGGCTACACTTGCTACTTGTTCATTTCACTTAACCCAAGAAACATTTATTTCACTTCTTAGCAATTCTATTAGCAGACAAACTGCACAGCTGGTAGTTAAAAATTGACATTACTGAAATATTCAAGAATTTAATCAGGAGAAACGGTCTAGAGAATTGATGGCATCTGCAGCTCTGTAGTTGTTATTATTACAAAGTCGTACTGTTTGGTCTAATATATTCCTCAACTATTTTCCAGTGCATTATGACCACAGTGTTGATGAATTGTAATGATTTGAGTGTTTTTAACCAAATTGTTACGGAGCGGATAAAAGTGCCAAATTTTGTAAGGGAATGCATTAAAGTATAGTAGTTAATATTAGCCTAGGAGCCCTCTGCAGATCGTAAGTGTACTCAAGATTTCATTATCAATGTTATTGCATTTTTTTAATTTTAAATTAACGTTATTCGCGAAAATATTAATATTCGCGCTCCATAGGATATATATTGCGAATTTAAAAAACGCGATTTTTTTTTTTTTTTTTTTTTTTTTTTTTTTTTTTTTTTTAAGCTTGGAATAACTGGTGTGCTTTTTTAAAGAAACAAACAGCCATGTGGTCTGGAGAGTGGTCAGAAATAAACTTTATCAACTTTTGAGGCTCAGGCTGGTGTTTTGAGGTAAGTAAGACAATTTTATCAGGTTCACTCTCTGCATTCTGTACTCCCTTCAGACATGGAGATAGACTGGAAAAAATGCATTATTTGCCAAGAAGATACTAGAGAACCTTTAAAATGTCCACTACTTGGCCCAGGTACGTGTGATAGCAAAATTGAAGCCTATAGATCATTTTTGAGCAATATAGAGCAGTTTAAAGCAATGAATTCATTACCAACTGCAATTATTTTTGGAGAACATGAAAGTGCTGAAAGTTTTTCAGCAAATCATGGTTCTTGGCACAAGTCTTGCCGTTTAAAATACAACAATTGCAAGCTCGAACGAGTGAAAAAAAGAGGGTCGTGCTCAGATATCTCTGAGCCAAGAACAAGCAAACGAAGGGCAGTTAGTGTTGATCTTTGTCTGTTTTGTGAAAAGGGAAGTAGTGCTGAAGATCTCCACCAGGTTTCAACTTTTGATGCTGATTATAATATTAGAACAATGATAAATGAGCTTCAAGATTGTCACTTGCAGGCAAGAATAGATGGTGGAGATCTAATTGCAAAGGAGATGAAGTATCATCTAAAGTGTTTGGTAGGTTTGAGAAACCGATATCGTAGTCACAACCGAACAATGAGCCAAGAGAAGCAAGACTCAAATGAGAAATATAATGAATCAAGAGCATTTGTAGAGTTAACCAGCTATATTCAGAAAGCTGTTGAATCAGGTACTCCACTATTTAAGCTGTCTGAAGTGCATTCACTCTATGTCAAACGTCTTCAAGAACTTGGTGTGAACAAGAGCATTAACAAAACTAGGCTAAAGAATGATGTGCTTGAATATTTTCCAGAATCTCAAGAGCAGCAAGATGGCAAGAGTATAGTTATTGTTTTCAGAGAAGGGATGAGAAATATGCTGAAAGAGGCCCTGAAAAAACGTGATTTCACAGAAGACGCATTTATCCTTGTTAAAGCAGCTGCTATAGTTCGTAGTGACATATTGAATCACGAATGCTTTAAGTTCACTGGTAGTTTTCAGAAGAACTGTCAAGAAAATTCTTCCCCCTCAAGTTTAAAATCATTGATATCCCTTATTCTTAACGGTTCTAATTTGAAAGATCAAGATAGGCATGAGTCACAAGCATGCCTCAGTGCTTCCCAGGTTATTATGTACAATGTAAAAAAACAACCGTCCTCAAAGTTGAATGCAAGGTCTAGGCATGTCCTTCAACGGGAACCACCCCTGCCAGTATATATTGGCCTTAATGTGCATCAAATGACTAGAAGCAAGAAGCTAATCAACCAGTTCTATAAAATGGGATTCAGCATCTCATATGACCGGGTTATTGAACTTGAGGAATGGATTACAGCTTCAGTTTGTGAGCGGTTTGAAGAAGATGGTGTAGTAGTTCCTGCTGGCCTTCACAAAGGGTTGTTCACTGTAGGGGCTCTTGACAATATAGATCACAACCCTAGTTCTACAACTGCTGTCGGTGCGTTCCATGGTTGTGGTATTAGTCTTTTTCAGTTTCCGACTAAAGCAAATCCTGGTGAAACTAGAAATCCTATTGTATTACCCCGAAAACTAAACAGCACTGTCTGCTGGAAGGATATTCTGTTGTTCCAGCAGTAGCTCTAGCACCAGCTACTATTTGTGTGCCAAAGAACCAAAATAGTGATTTTTCCCTTAGAAGTTGTCTGAGTGAGGAAAACTCCAACGAAGAAAAGTGGATTCAACATGCACTTAATCTTCTGACTAAAGACAACCTCAGTAATGGTGATGACATAGTGTGGGCTGCATACCATGCATCAAAGCAACTCCAAACTGAAGATCCACCTGTAATATGTGCACTGTTGCCTCTATTTTATGAAAAGGCTGCTACTCCAGCGATGATAAAACATGGCATGGATGTGCAGAGACTAGCAATTGAACATGTTAACCCTGGCCAAATTCCAGTTACTACCTTTGATCAGCCACTGTTTGCCCTAGCAAAGTTAGTACAGTGGAAGTGGCCAGCTCTCTATGGTGAGTCTGTGCATGTTGTCATGCTCGGAGGCTTGCATATTGAAATGGCCCTTTGGAACACACTGGGAGACATGTTGGAAGATTCAGGTTGGACCTCAGCTTTAACAGAGTCAGAAGTGGCTTCTTCGGGTACTGCTGACTCATTTTTGAGGGTGGTGCATCTCACACGGACTAGACATGCTCATCAAGTCACCTTGTTGGCTCTCCATAAGCTTCAAAAAGAAGCATATTTGCAGTCAGGAAGTTCAGTATCTGAGGTAGAGTGGAGGAAAGAAATGTTAAGGCGGTGCCCTACCTTTCTATTTTGGGATCTTGTGATGAAATATGAAATGCTTATAATGATGTTTGTCCGGGCTCATAGGGAAAATAACTTTCCTCTGTATATTGAGGTCTTAGAAAAGCTGGCACCCTTATTCTTTGCTTTAGAGATCACGTGAACTATTCGAAGTGGTTGCCTGTTCATGTCAAGGACATCAAATTTCTACCTCATTCTGTGAGAGTTGAATTTGAGCAGCAGTGTCATTGGGTTCTTTCCAAAACCTGCAACAAGTTCTCTGCCATTCCAATCGACCAGGCTCATGAGCAGGAAAATGCTCATGTGAAGGGTTCTGGGGGTTGTGTTGGACTCACAGAAAACCCTACTGCCTTCCAACGCTGGATGGTGTCAGGTCCAGAGAAGGCGAGATTGCTGAGGGGGTTTGTGGATATGTACCTACCAGATGTAGATTCAGACCATCCAAGAAGTTTTCGAAATCATGAACAAGGTTTGTCTACTCAAATCAGATTTCAAAAACAGGTGAACAGCCTCATTGAAACAATAAAGAAAATGGGCAATCCATTTTCAGATGACTTTCCGGAACTTGTAAAGCTGGACAGTCGCAACTGCGTAGATGAATCTGTAGCACATGACCTGTTTGTCTTGGAAGAAACAGGCATTAAGCAGTATGAAGCTTATGTTAAGAAAGTCCTTGAGGATTGTTCTGTATCTATACATGAGCCAATAAAAAGGAATTCCCTAGCTTTATTTAAGCGACCTCACTTAAAGACCACAACTAAGCAGGGGAAGAAGATCAAAGTACTCCAGAATAATGTGGCACTCTTTGGGCAGCTTTACATTGCTATGCAAAGTCGTGAGGGAGATTTGAAGGAATTTTTTGGCCATGAGATACAGAAGTTTCCACCCTCACTTTCTGAGTTTGGGAAATTGCACTTGCCAAATACGAAATCGGATCTTCTCCATTGTTTTGAGTTATCAGACCCACCTGATCCCCCATCTATATATGATTGTTTGGTACTGGATGGAGCTGTAATAGTGCACCTTCTACCCACTGAAACTGTCAGTACTTTTGCCGAATACACAGATAAAGTGTTCATTCCTTATGTTAAGAAGCAGCTTGAAAGAACCACAAGAGTAGACATTGTGTGGGACACATATGCGCCTGACAGCCTGAAGGAATCTACACGTGAGAAGAGAGGGAAGGGGATTCGCAGGAAGGTGTCAGGTCAAACCAAACTCCCTGGAAAGTGGATGGATTTCCTTCGTGACTCTGATAATAAAAAGGAATTGTTTGCTTTCATCACATCCAAAGTTGCCGAGTTTACCTTTCAACCAGGCAAGGCTGTTTACATAACTTCAGGAGAATCAGTTGTGTCGGTGGGATCTGGTATTCCTAACATGTTAGAATGCAACCACGAGGAAGCCGACACCAGAATTGTTGTGCACATTGTGCATGCTTTGCAACAGGGCATGAAGAGAATTGAAGTGCGAACTGTAGATACAGATGTCATCGTCATTCTTGCTGGAGCATATTATAAGCTAGCTACGACTTATTCACTAGCAGATATTTGGGTCGCTTTTGGAAAGGGAAAGTTTTTAAAATTTTACAGTATCAATTACATTTGTGCCAGCCTCGGTGAAATGAAAGCACAAGCGTTGCCAGTTTTTCATTCACTAACAGGTTGTGATACCACATCATCATTCAGAGGAAAAGGAAAAAAATCTGCATGGCAAACCTGGCAAACATATGAAGAAGTTACCGAGACATTTGTGTTTTTAGCAAGCCATCCATTTCAACAATTATCGGATGACTCCATTCATTTTCACCGAATTGAAAGGTTTATAGTTATTCTTTATGACAAAACTAGTTCCCTGAGTTCTGTGGACGAGGCAAGAGAAGACTTATTTTGCCACAAGAATCGAGCCATGGATCGGATACCACCGACCACAAATGCCCTATTACAGCATGTTCAGCGTGCTATATTCCAGGCAGGAATTTGGACAACCTGCACTGAAGCAAATCCTGAACTTCCTTCTCCACTAGACTTTGCCTGGACCAAGGATGAAACAGCTACATTGTGGGTACCAGTCTGGATGACAGTTCCAGAAGTTTCAAAAGTCTGCCATGAACTAATAAGATGTTCCTGCAGAGGAGACTGTAAAAACTGCAAGTGTGGAAGAGCAAACTTGATATGTTCACCCCTTTGTAAATGCAAATGTAATCAAACACTATAAAATATCTCAGAATCAATCATGAAACTGTTTGTTGTATAATAATTATCTGTTGATAGGTTCCGTTGTTGTCATACAGTGTTTTAATTAAATGCGTGGGTGTAAACGCCTTTAAATAGCACATAATTTGCTGTTCCATGAGAATGATAAAATTTTATCGATGGCTCCTAGGTTAACATTATTAAGTATGTTTTAAGGAACTCATGTACAAAATTTGGTGGTTTTATCCACCCGGTAACAATAATTTCACTAAGCCACCTCACTAATGTGATACTATTTCGAATAATGTACATGAATGACTATGTCTATGATTTTAGGGTGGTGCTGTGTGCTTTAAGATTGGCTGGGCTTACAATTAGAAAGGGAAAATAGTGTGCTCAAACATGTTGAATGGGTTGGGTACAAATTTTGAAATGGGCAACTAGCAGTGGCATATACATTTGCAGCAATAAGGCTTTTTTGTGCATTTGAGACTCTAGCTAATTTTTCATGGTAAATCTGGGAGCCTCAATGGCAAAACTCTTCATTAGCCTAATTTGTGCAGGATTCCTGGATGTAAATACAGCTTCAACTATAAAACATCTATTAGACTGTCTAATCTCCATTCCAGGTGAAAGCAATACTTCCCCTATACCTCCCATTATTTAAATTGGAACTGTTCACCATAGCAAAGCCTAGTTTTAATCAAATATTGAAACATCTCTTTATATATCATGGTTATCTGTACAATGAGTGGATTATTATTGCCTATACTATTAAAAGCAAAAATTCGCTAATGGCAACAAAAAAACAACAACATTTGGTATGCTTTCTAAAAGAAAACTGAAATGTCTGCACTTCAATGGAATAATAACATAAGAATAATCAACTTTCAATTTTGCAAGGATTGAGTAGATTGAGCAAGTGAGGGAGAGCAGATCTAACAGCGTGAATCAAGTGGGTGATAATTATTCTGCAAGTGAGTCTTAAATACATTTAAACAAGTTCTGGATTAAATAAAGTGCAAAGTGTTGACTCCAGTGGCTAGCTATAATTTGTGGTCATGGCTCCAACAATTTGTTATCAGTTCATACAAGATCAAATACATGGCTAAACATCAGATATTCTAATTGCTAATAAATTTGATGGGTTTACAAATGTTACATACTTTTGTCATATCACTAGCAGATGAGCTATCCATTCTTAGGTGCAAGACAAATCAATTTTTGATTTGAACCTTTCACTGTTTTAGCAAATGCTTCAGCAAATCACTAAATTAAGAAATTCCCAGAATTAGATACCAAAATGAGACTTTTATTGAATCAACAAAAATATAGAATAATTACAATCTTGTTCATCACAGTTGTGTAAAATCATCATGCATTCCATTACAAAATATCTTTGAAGCAAGTTTCATCCCACCACTACTAATTAGCTACTCATCTCTGTTAGTTTTGTTGAATTGTGCTGGTTAACTTAACAGGACGATATGTAGTGAGCATCAAGTGTACAGTTGGTGATGGGTTTGGCAAGTAATAGTGATAAACCATGGCAACCTTTCGAAATTATCGCTAGAGTGAACATTGGACCTAACAGAGCTAATGCCGGGATGGTCTAGCTCACAAAGACCTTCATCCAAAGTGGCACTTACTAAATTTGTACACAACAGTTTTGCTGTTTTGATCAGCTGTCTCGTGAATTATTGTGTGCAAATGTTTCAACTGAAATTATAAGTCAAGGCAAATAGAAGAATTATACTGTCATTGCTCAAAAAACGTTTTATTTAATATTTGTACTGCACATGTGACTTAACATCAGACATGGGGCAAAGTACTTTGGAAAGTATTTGGGTACTTTACAAGTACTTGTAAATTAGTAATGAGTGAGTATGAATACAACTACCTCGAGTTTGTGATGGTTTCGATAAGTATATGTACATTGGTCTTGTATTTTACCAACTGAAATACATAATGAACAGATTTTTCTAGATTGAATATTGGACTGAGATGTCTTGAATAAAGGATAGTATGCATTTCATTGACCTTTTCGAGGTTATATCAGGGAAAGAATACCTTCAAAAGTCAATTATTTGTTGTTGTTTTGTCAAATTAGGGGGAAAAATTATTTCCACCTGTAACTGTCTATCTCTTCTGAATATTAGTGACGGTCACCCGATACCTTAATGGAATTGGTAAGAAGCTGATGACATTATTAGCACAGGTAGCAATACATGATGACTGCTCACTAAATAATGAAATTATGAATTGTGAGACTAGTTATGACTTCAGAGTAATTCAAAAGTAATTAGAAGTACAGTAAGTTCTCCCTTATCCAGCCACCTTGGGGATATGGTGTGCCCGTAACTGGGAATTGCCCGTATCTTAGAACATTCATAAAAGCATGCAAATTACATAATAAAATACATAGATACCAAACCACAAATATGATTGTACACAGTTAAATGGTTCATTTAGTTTTCTTTTCTCTTGAAAATGATGTAATTGTTGTTTGTTTTAATTCATCATTTCTTTTCAGAGCTGCAACTACAGGAGGGCAAACATAAAGTTCCCATTCAGTCATTATAAGATCTTTAGCTGGCTTATTTTGGGCCATGTTACAATTTGGTAACAAAAATTATTTACTATATAGTATTGTGGCTTCCTATTACCACAGTGTATAGGGGGTCAACTTGTAGTCTACAGCCTGAGTCAACTTTCTGAGCAGTAGGAAAATGGCTATGGGAATTTTATCATGTATGGTTTGAGAAATTGTAAGAGTTTCTCCATCAACTGAATCTTTTACAATTTTTGAACTAAGCTGATACTTTAGCATCTTCAATTTGATGGTGCTATCTTGCATTGAAGCAACCTCCACGAAGTCTTTATTTGCCATAACAACTTCATTCTTTTCTTTATTATTATTTTTTTGTTTATCAATGAACTGAACAGAGCATCCATCAATTGATGACGACACCACTTGGACAAAGCTATCCCATGTGCTTACTTCAGATTTTAAAATCTCACAAAATACTCGTAATACATATCGAATGAGGACCTACCTCAATGTTTGCACTATAGCCTTAGAGACACTGGCACAAGGCATTCAAGATTCACTAACTAACCATTGAGCTAACTTCTGGAATCTTTAGCATTCTAGTGAGGCAATACAGACAAGAATGAACAATGATTTTCTCGAGATGTTACTTTAAACTGCCATACAGCGGTGACAGGGTTACATATGTACATTGCTAATGGTTTTATACATTCATTATGATAAGTCATATTTGAGGCAAAATAATCCTGTATGAATCCCTAGATAAATGAATAATAAATAAATACAATTAACATTCTCTAGAGTGTTATTATTGTCATATATAAGCACAAAAGAGTTCCAATATCTGTCTGAAAAACTGTGATTTAGAAGGTAATCAGTGTTTGATCAGGGGTTCATTCAGGAATTAATCTAAGATTGAACTTGCGCTATATCAAGGGGGTCACAACTTTCATACATATAATTATATTGTTTACTTTATCACTTTGCTTTTAGCTTAAACATTTTTAAGAATGTTTAAGGGGGTGACGTAGTGACTTAACAGGGGCAAGCACTGTGGTCCCCCCTAAATGAATCTGTTTGATATACTACTTTTCCCTTAGTTGAATTTTTTCCCCTAAATAGAGTTCCCCCCACCCACTTCCAGAGGAAATGTTTCCCCCTTAATTTCCCACCACAAAATGAAGCTAGCTTCCTCAATCTATATTACTTTGCTACATATTTCACAACATAAGGTCTAACTTGAAATGAATGGGTGATAAAATATGTTTTACTATACAGTTACAATTGAATGCTCTGGTTTGATGGCCAATTATTTCCAAATATTCGTGTGGGCAGTGAGTAAAGGGGGCTCGTCTAGAAATTCTAATTGCCTGTACTTTTCACTGTTTAATTACACTTAAATAGGCCTTGTGGGATAACTGCCCATTTAGTATGTGCATCTGTAAATTGTTGTATATACTTAAAGTATATATATATAGACCCACACTCTAATACATATGTCCCCCCACCCCCACCCCTCCCCTTCCCTTCTTCCCTTTCTTGCAAAAATTACTGTAGAAAACCCGGGTAATACATAGTTGTAACACTATGTGAGATTCAGCTAATCAATAAAGTTAATTAGCTACATGAACTGCCACTGTAAACCCTGCAATTCTTTTATGGCGCTGTTAAATGATTGGTTTCGATGAGATCAACTTTTTCTGCTTAGTAGATTATAGGAGTCTTTGAAAGATTACCTCAGTTATTGATAAATGGCTAGTGCACTCTGAATTCATTGTTATATTCAGGGGATAGGAGAAGGGTGCAGGAAGGGAGACTGTCCCCCCAACCCCTTCATTAACCATGGAGGTTTGGCCCCCACTTTTTCACATTCTATAGTATAGATTGAAACTTTCTCACCTAACTAAAGGGGTCTGGAAAAAAGCAAAGGAAAAATGTGAAAAAATCTTAGTTGATATGCCGGGGATTCGAACCAGCAACAACTAGGATTTTTACATTTTTTCCTTTGCTTTTTTCCAGACCCCTTTAGTTAGGTGAGAAAGTTTCAGTCTAGTTTTTGTGAAGGGTCAGAACTTGATAATTGTTAGGACAAAAGAAGCAGCTAACCCATATTTGTTTTTAACTGTGGTGGCCTCAGCCCCTCCACTTATCACTTCCATATAATAGTTACATAGGTACATGTCCAAAAGAGAAAAAAATAAATTCTTAATATTATTATGTGTTCCTAGATTTCAGTTGACAAGTATAAAGCTAAAATGTAGCTAGCTCTCAACATTATAGTTACTTAATTAGGCCCCATCTACACCCCCCCCTTTTCCTAAACACTAAATTTGGGCTTCCAATAAACTAGAGGTGAGAAATACAAAGAGGCTCATGCAGTGTTCCACTTAACTTATTACTGCGGTGTAGCTCTGAGTTATCTCTTCTTTACTTTACCTATTGTATGGATAAAAAAAACTAGTCATATGTCTGGTCTAGCTAGCTCACCATTTGTGCTGAAGTGCATCAGTAGTTGGATTTAACAAGCTATCATTTGACAACCATATGACACTATAGTGATTGCAGCTTAATGTAGTAAACATTATTAACAAGTGAGATTAAGCTCCAAGTGCCTTGGGGGCCCCCCCTATTCCTAATCATCATCCTATACCTCCACACACACATTGAGTCCAGCTCTATTTCATAATTAAGTTCATAAGAGTTGCCTTGGCAACCACTTTTAGTGAGAACATATTATGTTTGATGTTTTAGAGCTTCTGAGGTAACGCTTGAATATTCTACATGTGCACACCCGTTGTTCTGATCCGGAGTCATCAACAATACATTGCAATAAATAACAATTATAATCAACTTGTTCCACATATATATCCAACCTTCTTATGGTTACCATATGTATGAACTAATGTTAGAAATTCATCTCTACACTGAGGAATAAAACATTTTGTATAGCTATTGAATTCCTGTTGGATAATAATAGAGTACTGCGAGTAAAACTTCTATAGGATATTTTATCAATTTCATTAAAAATTTATACCAAATGTCTATTGATAATGCAGCTAGAATGAAAATCATTAGTAGGCTGAACCGAATTTTTTATTTTACACATGGTCACCCATTAGCTACCTACCAAGTTTACACCTACAGCTGAGAATATTATATCATAATTATTACATCACCCTAAACAACTGGTGACGAACATGTATTGAACAACATCATGTCAGTCATTTTTGTTACCCGTGTACATGTGCATCCTTTTGAACTGTGTCTCTCAAACAGTTTCTTGTGTAGTCTTCAGTATCCATCAGACCTCAAATAAATAGGAACTCATCCCATATTTTGAGGTTACCTCTGTTTGATATGCAAACACACATTTCTAGAAAAAATACCTTGGGAGGAATTCTAATTCATTTTGAGGTCAGATGGATACCAGAGAAGGGGACCACTGTAAATTGTTTGAAATTTACAGCTCTAGAAAAGATAAAAAAAGAAGGAAGAAGAAAATAGAGAGAAATAGAAATAAAACTTATTTTATGACAAATAAATTTATTGTTAGTTTTATTACTTATTCATTTTAAAATTATTTAATAAAAGTGTGGGCAGGCACGTGCACAATGCATGCACTTGCATACAATAATATTTTTGTTCGTATCATAGATATGTATTAGAATTTGCTTTAGTTTTGTTTTTCAGATTTTGTAATTCCTAATTTTTGTTTGATACTCAACTTGTGAGTAATCAAATTAAACTAAGAACTGCCAAACCTTGAAGACAAATACTAATATAGAAGGTCTTGGTGGCAGCAATACCAATTATACAGGAACTAAAGAGACCAGAAGAGACAAAAGAGACCGGACGATATTAAAAAACTAGAAGAGAATAAAGAGTCTAGAAGAGACTATAGCGACTAAGTAGACTTGGAGAAACTAGAAGAGATTAATAAGATGAGAAGATACTAGAAAAGACTAAAGAGACTAGATGAGACTAAAGAGACCAGAAGAGATTAAACAGACTAAAGAGACTAGAAGAGACTGAAGAGATCAGAGAGTCTGAAGAGACTAAAGAAAATAGAAGGGACTGAAGAGACTAAAAGAGACCAGAAGAGACTAAAGAGACTGCAAAATGCAACTTGTTATTTGCAGTGGTGTAAGGAGTGTGTAAGGATTACTTGTCAGTAGTCTCCAAAATCAGTGCGTGACAGACTGACAAATGGACAGGAAGACTACTATAACTCTCTGGCGCATGTGTGCTGAGAGTTTATAAATAGTTTAGGGATTTTATTGCTCTCTTGAACATCTTTGTGATGGCTACTGCCTCAATTCTTCTTTTCTTTCTTCTTCTTCTTCTGTTGTTATACTGATTAATAACAATTGTAGCATTTATGTATATAGCTAGAAGATTCATAATGGGCTCAAAAATTCTGAAATACAATATTTGAATAAAACTAAATGATATAAGTAAATAAAAATATGTAATCTAATATTGCCAACACATTAAAACTATACTTTTATTGACATAAAAATAAACATGCTGTTATTAAAATATGAGCCATTTCTTTTTAGAAGGTGAAATGTCAAAAACTTCAAAGCCTAAATCTAGCCTTCTCTTTTGTTTCTCACCCCTGCTTGCTTCTTTCAACTTGTCAATAGCAGCTACATCATCTCTTGTTACAATATCATGCACAACAATGTTATCCCATGATATTTTATTAGCTCTTTGATTGATGCGAGCAGTTTGTAATTCATGACATTCCTTGAGGTTAGATAGTATTAATAGTGCTCCTTCTAGATCAATATCATTATATGATATGTCAAAATATCTTAGATGAGTCAGAAATGAAAGATTTCTAGCCAGATGCTGAATACCTTCATAGCCAATATTGTTGTGTGATAGATTTAGATCCCATACCTGAGAGATATGTTGAAATGAATTGGATAAACTAATTACTCCTTCAGAACCAATCATGTTATGCGATAAATCTAAAATTTTCAGAGCAGAAGGATATTGAAATGAAATATATAAACCAGTTGCTCCTTCAGAACTGATGCTGTTATGAGATAAATCCAGCTCTGTAAGCTCCGAGTGGCAATGCAATGAGCTAAATAAACTAGTTGCTCCTTCAGAACCAATATTGTTATGTGACAAATCTAGTTTTCTGAGCTTAGTGAGGAAATGAATTGAACTTGACAAACTCTTTACTCCATTATTGCCAATGTCATTTTGTGATAGATCAAGTTTCTGTAGATACTCGAGATGTTTAAATGAACTTGCCAGACTAGCTGCTCCTTCTGAGGTAATAGTATTCATTGACTGGCAAGTAGGACTTGAGTTAACATCATCAGATTCACTAGTGGCAAGTGTGAGATATTCATTTTTGGCACAACTATTTACAAATCTCAACTCACTAAGTCTAATGTCAGCTGTTAGACCTCTAGCAAATGCCTCAACACCCTCATTAGTGATGTCAGTAAAAATAATATTGAAAACATAAATTCTCAAAGATGAATTTGACAAAGCCTTAAATAATGTCTCAATGCTATCAGGTGTGGAAGATAGTGATAATGAAAGCCACCAAAGATGATTTAATCTTTTTAAATTATCAACTAACACTTTACATTGTTCACAAGATATATTTTGTAATATGATCTTTAACTGCAAGAGACTCTGTGATTTTAGTATTTGAATGAGATAATCAAACCCAACTGTAGATATTGAAGTATCGATGACTAGTGTAATAAGGTGGCAGAGATTTGTTTTGGAGATATTCTTGAGTAAAATGTTCAGTTTATTATCATCATTTGGTAACTCACCAATCCACAACTCTCTTACTGGCATATTTGTATTACATATGACATAACTGAGAGCTAACAAGTCACTGGGAGTTAGTGTGGTCCTAAAGAGAAGAAAGTGACCATCTAATTGTTTTGTAAGTTTGTCACAAACTGTTTGACTTTGCGACTCAAAAGCATATTTTATTTGTAACACAAAAGAGTCATTGCCCAAATATGTTTTTATAAAAAAAATTTCTTTTAACTGTTTCATACCTGACTGAAATGATACTAAGCCACAATAAAACATCCAGACTGTTTTCAATTCTGGATATTCCTTAAAAATTTTAACTTGTTTTGATGTACTTAAATGGGCAATGTGATATGCTGCAAGGAATTCCTGTAGGGTCAAATGTAGAAAATAAATTTTTTTGGTATTGCCAGTGATTTTAATTTCATGGTTAATGGTAAGCAATCCGAGACAGTTGGAATCATTGAAAGTTCCCCCGCAACCCAGATACGATGCTACTTCATCTAAGGTTAAATTTTGATTCGAATTTATGGTCATACAATAAGCAAGTTTGCATATATTACTGAAAAACTCTTGAAATTCTCCTTTTAAATCTTGCAAAGAATTTAATCCTATTTGTGGACTTTTAATTCGTAGGTGACGAAGAACTAGAGATCTGGTAAACTCTTTATAAATACTAGTTTGTGTAGACAATTGACTAAAACTTTCAGAGTCGTAGAGATAGCAAATCATAGCAGAATGTACTGGCAAGTAACACATATCCATCACATTAGGATGAGAATGTAAATATTCTTTAAGAGAGTCTTGGACAGACTGACTGCTTGTTGTATTACTGCAATCAGAAGAGATACTACTGAAAGGAAAATGATCAATGTATTCCATAATTTCATTTTCACTAAAACCAAATATTTCTATTCTCTTCGAAAGAACATCCTCTCTTACAGACTTAGAAGCTGATGGGCGCGAAGTAACTATGATCATGGCTTGAGGAAGTAACTTCTTATCCAAAAGTTGATTAATTACATTACTCTCTTTGTCTTGACAACAATACTCGTCCAATCCGTCAATTACAAAGACTGTGTTTTCTCCATTGGACTCGTGAATAAATTGACATAGAGACTTCAATTCTTTGTTATAATAAAACATCTTTAGCAGATCAGACAAACTGTGGGCTTGAGAGTTATTAAGTTCCCTGAGTACTACAAGAAATACTAGTTGAGCTCCAAGTAAAATTTTCCCATTAGCCCAATCTTTTACAATTTTATGGACTAGAGTAGTCTTTCCACTTCCAGGACGTCCTTCTAGCATTATTAACTCACTGCTAGATACTCTAAATACCTCCTCGTACTTAACTTTACTTTTCTTAGCTTTTATGTCGTCAATATCTCCACGCACAGAATAATCACAACTGTATTTGGAATCTTCAGGTGATATAATCAAACCTAAGTTTATAAATTCTTTGGAAACTTTAGGAGGCCAAGTGTCATGAGAATTTGGGATTTCATTTTTACTCAAGTATACATCTAAAAGCTTTTTCTTCCCGAGTGGAAACAGAGTCTTTACAGATATTTTTTCACTGCATACTTCCTTCTCCTGATAAGTAACACAGCATGTATATTCTCCCCCTGTTCCTCTGTAAGCTTTGCTAATGACAAGCATATCACTATGGACTCCTGTATAATGAGAGCTATCCTCTATGGCAGTTTCATTCTTCTTCCATTGGTATGACACAAAGTTTTTTGGAGCAGCCTCAACCAGCAGTAATGTAGACTTACCTTCAGCTACTTCAATTGATGTATTTGACATGCCTGTAATTACAGGATTCATGAGAGAGGTGGCTGAAACTGATATGCGTTGTGATGGAGAAGTTAATGAGTCTTCCTGAGAAAGCTTAGCCTGCTTGAACTTTTCTTTTATTTGCAAGCTTAAGTTTCTTTCTCCTACAACACTGCTGGCTAGAGATTCCTGTAGTCTTGTCAGTGTTGTGTTTGAGTGATTTGTTAACCAACAAGCAATAACATTATACAAACAAAGTTTTATATCGTCAGTTTTACAGTTTTCTTTTTCATGTTCCTCTAGACCGAGAGAAACAGCGATGTTTTTCCATTTGGGACTTGCAGCAACTAATAATTCTGTTAATAAGTTAGCATCCTCACTTTTGATGGTGATATCTTGCATTGAATCACCCTCCATAAAGTCTTGATTTGTCATTACTTCATATTTCTTTACATTAAAGTTTCTTAGTTTTTCCACGAACTGGACAGAGCATCCATCAAGGGATGACACCACTTGGACAAAGCTATCCCATGTGCTTACTTCAGATTTTAAATTCTCGCAAAATACTCGTAATACGTATCGAATAAAGGCTTGTTTATCTATATTTTCACTTTCCAAAGGACTGAATATAGAGTAAGCAATATTAGCTCTGTGACACAACTTTTTTATAAAAAGTTTAAGATCCACACTGGATAATCCTTGGACAATATCGTCCTCATTATCTCTTACATAGGTAAGATACTCTTCATTGGTCAAACGAGTAGACATGTTCTAGTACAAATAAAAAAATGAACATAAACAAAATAATAATGGGACATCTATTTTTCTTTATATTGAAACATTTCACTCTTTAACTCCTATTTTGGATTGAAAACAATGAAGTTTACTATAGTATGTTCAGGTCGAGTTGGCGCGACCACAAATGTGGCAAAAGAGGACTGCACTTACCAAAACAGGAAACCAATTTATAAGGTCCCATGACTGTAGTAGCTTAAACAAGCGAAATACATTGACACCCACGGGCGAAACAGCACACGTCTAGAGTGCACATTCTTACTATAAGTTCACTTGTTGAAATGAAAGAAGCTTTGATAGTTTTCCCCTTGCCTATATTCAATATATACCTGGTTATAGCTAACCACTCGTAGTTCATCTTTAATATGATCTTGCTAAAAAAAAAAGCTGAATGCTGAGAGGGCGATCTGGAGCTACTTATGTAGCACTGCCGCTGAGCGCCACTAAACATAAGTTTCATTTTAGTGTATATGAGCATGTTTATAAACTCTTCTTGCTTTTTTGGTGTGATGAATTCCGAAAGTACTCGACAGTAATTTGAAGAATCCAGTACATCACCTACCTCCAACCATGGCCTCATATTCCTGTATTACTTTGTGTCCTTCACATAGGATCATTCATAATAATAGCAAAATATTCTAGTTGAAACTTCGGGTTAACAATATTGGCTGTTAGAAAGAGAATAATTTGCTATTATAATGCTTATTTCAGCCGAGTATGACTGAATCATCAGGACCATTCATATCATTATTATTATAAACTCGTTAAATTTTTATATTTTTCTTTATTGTATATAAGCCTTAACCAGCCTTACTTTAAGAGAATTCCTGCAAAAACACTTATTTGTCAATCTAAAAACAGTTGCTGTGACCGGTTACTATGGCATTGAAGACCCTTTACCGGGCATAATTTGTCAAAACTTCGCCATTTTAGGGGGGCTGCAAAGTGCCGATTGTTGGTTCTCAAGAGCCACTGGTAGTTAGAATGCCATAATTGGCGAGCGAGCGTAGTGAGCGAGACACTTACAGGGGTAACACAATCGAAAATCGGGGATGTCAGTTTATTTATTGGCGAGCGAGCGTAGCGAGCGAGACACTTACAGGGATAACACAATCGAAAATCGGGGATGTTTATTGGCGAGCGAGCGTAGCGAGCGAGACAGTATTAGGGGTGGATAATGCAAAATCGGGTATATGTTATAGGTATATATGTATGTGGGATGGTACGTATGCCATTTAAACGCTCGCGCGTGGAACGTTTTTCTCCAAAAAACACGGCTTTTTAGGCTTGACCCCAGTTTATTCTGAAACTACAGCATTAAGCAAGCTTACTTTATACTTAAGCTCCAAAGTGTGAGAAAATTCCGGAGAAAATGCTTGTTTTTCGAGAAACAAAAAGTTGATTCTACCCGTTACTATGGCATTGAAGACCCTTTTCCAGATTTAATTTCAAAACTTCGCCGTTTTATGGGGGGATACGGAGTGCAGGTTGTTGGTTGTCAAGAGCCGTTTTGGTAGTCAGAATGCCGTAGTATTAATGCTAAGGAAGCTACTACTTCTCGAGGGAAGCTGAGATAAGTACGCAATTCCATATTTGTTAGCTAAATATGCAAAATTAACTCTGGCCTTTCTTTTTTGTAGCTAAGAGCTTGTCAACAGTGACTGGTATTCAAATAGTCAGATTGGCTCAAATTTGGTACTACAAAAGTTACCACTGCTCAAAAAAATGAGGTAAGAAAGTAATTTTGTATTTGTGTGCTAAAATTGATTGTCTTTTGTTTTTGTAGGTGAGAGCTTGTTGTCAAGAATTCAAGGTAATTCAGATGGTCAAAGTAACTTCAATTTGATACTACAGAAGTTATCAATACTCAAGAATGATGTAAGTAGTAATTCCATATTTGTTGGCTAAAATTACAAATAATAACACTGGTTTATTTTTATCGTAGCTGAGAGCTTGTTCAAGAGTTACTGGGGATTGAGATTATCAGAATGGTTGATGTTTGATACTACAAAAGTTACCATTAATCAGGTAAGAGAGTGATTTTGTATTTGTTTGCTGAAATCAAATGTCATAACTGCTATTATAGTGTTTGCATGAAGTAAGCTAAAACATAGTAACATTTTATGTTACCTAACCATCTGGCTCGCTCGCCATTTGTGCTCAAGCACACCACTAGTTTATTTATATATATGGACGTACGTATGTCATTTTGTACTTTGACCCTCGCGTTTTTGTGTTAGTTATGTGGTCGACCCCGTCCCAAATTGCACTAAACAGAATCCTCTGGTTTATCGATCAGTACCCGTATCACCCAAGAAATTGAATTGTTTACCGTTTTGAATTCTTTTGTGGGTGCAGTTACAACTTGAAAACTTAAGGGACTTCCATTTCTATTCAAGTTAGTGGCGGTGGTAAGTCAATGCGCTCTTTGTCATGGTTATAAGCCGTGCGCAACAGTATTTACTTGAAAATACATTGTCCACTAGACTACTGCAAGGTAAGTCTGTGTAGGTTCATGTCCAGTTGTGTCAAAGCATGTGTTACAACCACTGCTTAGCTAAAGAATATCACAAAGAAAACTTTTAAATAACGTGTATTGTTTTGTTGTTGTTTTTTCCCTTCAATTCAAGCAGTTGCAGAGAGTTGTTACTATGGCACTGAAATCCCTTTACCTTGTATGCGAAATTTAAAAACTGGACCTTATTTTCAGTAGCTTCAGTGTTAAATCATTCATATAAAAATAGTATAGTCTTTAGGCTCGCTCGCCACTTGTGCTCAAGCACATCACTAGTTTATTTGTATATATGTATGGACGTACGTAAGGCATTTTTGTACTTTGACCCTCGCGTTTTTGTGTTAGTTCGGTTGTCGACCCCGTCCGTGCACACAGTATTTACCTGAAAATACATTGTCCACTAGACTACTGCGAAGGTAAGTCTGTGTAGGTGCATGTCCAGCTGTGTCAAAGCATTGTGTGTTACAACCACTACTTAGCTAAATAATATCACAAAGAAAACTTTAAAATAACGTGTATTGTTTTGTTGTTGTTGTTTTTTCCTTCAATTCAAGCAGTTGCAGAGAGTTGTTACTATGGCACTGAAATCCCTTTACCCTGTATGCTAAATTTAAAAACTGGACCTTATATTCAGTAGCTTCAGTGTTAGAAGTCAATAAAAAAAGTATAGTCTTTAGGCTCGCTCGCCATTTGTGCTCAAGCACACCACTAGTATTAATGCTAAGGAAGCTACCACTTCTTGAGGGAAGCTGAGGTACGTAGTAATTCCATATTTGTTGGCTAAAATTACAAACAAAAAAATAACTCTAGACTTTCTGTTTGTAGCTGAAACTTGTTGTCGAGACTTGACTGGTAAATTCAGATAGTCAAAATGGCTTCAATTTGATACTACAGAAGTTACCATTACTCAAGAAGAGAGGTAAGACAATAATTTTGCATTGTTTGCTAAAAAAATGGTCTTTGTTTTTGTAGCTGAGAGCTTGTTGTCAAGAATTACTTGAAAATCGGATAGTCAAAATAGCTTTAATTTGATACTATAGAAGTTACTAATACTCAGTAAGTTGAGGTATGCAGTAACTCCATATTTGTTGGCTGAATTACAAAAATAACACTGGCCTTTTTTTTTTAGTTGAAAGCTTGTTCAAGAGTTACTGGTAATTGAGGTAGTCAGAATGGCTTAAGTTTGATACTGCAGAATTTACCATTACTCGGGTAAGAGAGTAAGTTTGTATTTGTGTGCTAAAATTAATGATCAACTGCTATTATAGTGTTTTGCATGAACTAAGCTAAAATATAATAGCAAAACTGTAGTTTAACGTTACCAAACTAGGCAGGCTCACTCGATATTTGTGCTTACGCACACCACAAGTTTATATATATAAAAGGGCGTACGTATGTCATTTTGTACTTTGAACTTCACATGTTTGTGTCTGCTTGGAGGTCAATCCCTTACCATACCTCCACTAAACAGAATCTTTCCATTTAGCGATACTGTATCATTCAAGGAAATTAATTGTTTACCCCTTCCAATAAGGTTGTTTCTGAATGACACAAGATGCACTCAGGTTTTAAGTGCAGTAAAAATCCTTAGAACTTCTTGTTTTTTCAAGTCGCAAAGTGTTATGACGAATGGTTACTATGGTGTTGAGACCCTTTACCAGACTTTTTTTTTAACTCTGCCTTTTTATTTTAGTACCTGTGAGTACGTGTTGTCAAAAGGTACTGGTAATTCAGATAGTCAGAATGATATAAGAGACTCCAGAAAATACAGGTAAGAAATTGAGGTAAGAAAGTTGTTCTGTATTTGTTAGCTAAAATATATAATGGTCACAATGTCTATGTACATATACTTTTATAAATGAACTGATAGACTCTTTTGAAGTGTTTCGTTTGTGTACAGGCTCGCTCGCCCTTTGTGCTTGAGCACATCTCTATTATTATGCTTATTTCAGCCGAGAATGACTGAATCATCAGGATCATTCATATCATTATTATTTATGCTTTTTCTATATTATACTTGTTAAATTTTTATATTTTTCTTTATTTTACAAAAAATTCTAAACACTATAACTGTGGTTGTAACATTCTCCATAACCATAAGGAACTACCTATAGATGCAAAGAGTAATAAAGAGCTAAAACATAAACAGTGACATAGAGAGTTCATGATGAATAATTAATCATCATCTGTGGCGTCTGAGGTATTGCGCACATGGTTGGCCTGGGTTGAGTGCATGACGAAATCCAGCCTCATGTAGTGCAAAAATCGTGTGGTTTTATTTATTCACATAGACTTTTCTATTGAGAATTGAAACTGTACTCTCTCGCTGTCTCTGAAGTTGTTCCATTCAAAAGTTATTAACGGTTTTTACCATGCCAACTCAACCTGTACATATTATAGTGTTGCATAGCTAGTAGACCTTGTAACATATCACTAATAGTTCTGCAGTCACTGCACCACTTCATCAGTTCTTTACTCTCAGAACAGGGTAAAATGTAGTCAAAAGTATATTATAATGAATATTATTAATGTGGTCATTATTAAAATAGTTCTTGCAGTGGGATCAGAATGGCAGAAAAATGAATGATAGAAAAATAGTTGACCTCTACAGCAGGAAGTAAAAATGTCTAAAATCTACCCAGAAACTTGCACCATGGCAGTCTGTAAACTATCTGTTATATTTGTGGAGGAACTGGGAAACAACCAAGATAGGCTGCCACCAGAATGCAACAACTAGACAGTTTATCAAGCTGTTTAAATGCTTTTCCACAGCCCAAACACAGAGGTTCAAATCTATGCTTAAAGTGTGCAGAAATTAAGATTCACTGAATAGCAAGAAGTTACACTGAAGGTAGCTTGCACTGCCAAGTCATTATATATGTCTGAGCAGCACAAGCTAAGTGAGCGATGACATGGCACAAAAGTAATGATGTTAATTGGATGTGTGGGAATATATTAAGTGATGAATGCAGTATCAGTGATAGCTAATTATAGAACATAATGTTTAGTGTTCTTGTAGAAAGTGTGGTGGTTATACCACACCTCCCCTTCCTTCTGAGATGCTGCTTCTACTTGCTGCTTCTGAAGGAGATCTTAAATTCTCCATGGATGTCCAGGACTGTCTGGAAAGAGCATCAGCCACTGAGTTCACCTCTCCAGCAATGTGAATGATATCAAAATGATAATCTGACAATTTGATTTTCCATCTCAATAATCTAGCTGATGGGGGTTGGCCATTCAAGATAATGATAAGGGCTTGTGGTCTGTAAATGCCTTAAAATAAACACCTGATAAATAATAGTGAAAGTGATGAATGGTAGCCAGTAATGCTAAAGCCTCCAAATCCAAAATAGCATAATTTCTCTCTCTGGGCAAAAGTTGCCTAGGGTAGAAACTGCATGGCAACCATTGTAAATCCCTGTAAACGCACAATGTGCCACCAATACCTGATGTTGAAACATCAGAAAATATGCTGAGTGGTTCCTGGAGTGGGGATGATAAGTGATGAGTGATGACTGACTGCTGAAATGATATTCTTGAATGCAGTGGAAAATTTCTCTGAGATTGTGATGCCGGTTGAATTATCCTTAGGCATGTAGCCATTAAGAATGGTAGTGAATCTGGCCAGATGGGGGATGAATTTAGAATAAAAAGTAATCAAACCCAAAAATGATTTCAGTGATGCTCTGTTAGATGGCATAATGTAATCAGAAATTTGAGCAACTCTTGCATGAGGGATGGAGAGCCTGCCTTTTCCCACATGATAACCAAGAAAGTCAAAGCTTGCAAAACACCAGCTGCACTTGCTGACCTTGACAGTGAGGCCTGCAACAGCTAGCCTGCTCAAAACAGAAGCAATGTGAGCCAGATGGTCTTCAAAATTTGATGAAAAAATGATATCATCAATATATGGAAGTGAATGACTTTCCAGTCCTCTTAAAACCTGTTGCATTAACAACTGGAAAGTACCAGGGGCATTGGTCAGGCCAAAGGGCATGACACAATACTGAAACTTGCCTTGTAGACAAGTGAAGGCAGTGTACTGCTTTGAATCTGGTTCCATGGGCACCTGGTGGAACCCTTTTAATAAATCAAGTTTTGACAGGAAACTAGCATTACCAAGCTAAAATGTCTTCCACTGATGGCATGGAAAAGGGTTCTTTGATTGTGATAGCATTTAATTTTTTGTAATCTATTACAATCCTGATACCACCATCCTTCTTGGTGACTGACATAGGTGATGAACTGTATTTTGAGGTGGATGGCTCAATAATGCTTAAGTAATAACAAATTTTCAATTTCTTCCCTGAATGCAGTCTGATGTGCAATAGGGATGGAGTATGGTGGTGACCAAACTGGAATGGTTGTAGTTAGTGAAATAGAATGACTGATCAAATTTGTTAGACCAGGTGACTCTGAAAATACTGTTGGGAAGCTATCCCAAACATGTTGAAGCCGTAACTGCTGTGAAACAGTGAGCTTGAGTGGTTGCGGTTTGTTTGAATTGATAGAGAAATCATCGATATCCTCATTTGGAATGATAATGGCCCTATTGACTGAAAGTGACCTTTTCAATTGAGAAATGTGAACAACCTTAGCTTTCTGTTTAGAATTAGGCTGCTTGATACTACAATTTACAGGACCAATGACATATGGGCCTTCCCAAGAAGCCTCTAGGCATTTATTAATTCCTGGGTTTCTCTTAAAAACAGTGTCACCTGGTTGAAATAAAGATGCCATTTGTGACTCTTGAGTGATTCTTGGTTGCAAATGTTGAGATGACAACGCTTGCTTCACATAGTGAATCTGACATGAGAGTAAATTATCCAATTCAGAAATGAAGAGAGGTAAATTCAAACTGCTTTGTGATGAAGATGATGTCCATAATGACTTCAGAGTAGCAAGAATGTATGGTGTGGGCTTCACAAAAAGTAATTCTTGGGGGGTGAAACCATGTCTGGAATGGGGCATGTTTCTATAGAAATATAAAACCAAATCCAATGCCTGGCCAATCTTGTTTTTCAGAAATGCATTTCGAAATCATTGATTTCATTGTGCTATGAAACCTTTCTAGCTTACCATTGCTTTGTGGATGATATGCCGAAGTTTTGATTCTAGAAATGCCAAATTTCTTGTATAAATGAGTGAGAGTGATAGAAAGAAAATTGGAGCCCTGATCTGATAAAATAATAATTGGAGCACCCAAAATGGCAATGACAGAAAGAATTGCTTTTGCTGTTTCCTCTGAGGTGTAACTCCTCAGTGGCACTACAAATGGATAACCAGTGGCCAATTCCATACAAGTGAAAATGAATCTGAATTTCATCTTTGAAATGGGCAAGGGACCTACAATATCAACAGCTAGCTTTCTCCTCTGTGACAAATCAGTTCTGGTTGCATCATTGGCACTTTCTGTCCACCTGACTTAGTGTGTTTTAAGCACTTTTGACAGGCTTGCACATGCTTTCTGACATCGTCATCTAAACCGGGCCAGGTAGAATGTTTGTTCAGAAAGGATCTTGTGGTGTTGATTCCTCCATGACCTAAAGCGTCATGAGCAGCTATATACTTTCTTTCTCAATTGCTGCGGTACCACAAGTGCATGAGAAACAGTGTTAAGTGTGGAAGTTAAACACATCAGTAAACCGTCAATAATGAAGAATTGTTTGTTGCCCTTATGTGCCTGATCCCAGAGGGGTTGCAATGAGATGTCATGAGTTTGAAGCTGTTTGAACACATCTTTTGAAATACCATCAAATGACAGTGTGGAAATTTCCATTGGAATTGATAAGGCCTTGCATACATTAGTTGAAGTGTTTGCTGGCACAGTTTCATCTGTGTTCATACCAGAGGGAGTGATGTCTTCAATAGAAGGAGTTTTATCAAGTGCAGTTAACAATGTATCATCATGTACTAATGTAGTTTCATGTGCATTGGTGACAGTGACATCAGGAATGTTGTCTAATGTTCTATAGCATGAAATGTGTCTGCAACTTGATTTGCTAATTCACCTTTAGCATGCATAGCCCTTGTGACAGTGAGTACAGGAATGGGAGTGGATTTGACAGAATGAATAAGTGAGAGCATATTGTCTTTCCCAAAATCAGTGCCTATTATTACTGTTTTATTTGGTAACCTGTCATCAGCTGCAAGCTGGCAAACACCTTTGATAGATGGTAATTCTACTGACATTTGATACACTAGCACAGAATGAGGGATTTGGGAAATACCATGAATTGTGACTGTAGAAATAGGGGTAAGATTATCAGTGACAAAATCTGTGGAAATCAAAGAAATTTTAGCGCCAGAGTCAGTGACAACACTTGTGTGAATGCCGTTTATGATGCCTTGAGTGACAATATCCTCTTCATCATGACAATTCAGAGGAGTGATTACTACATTTGTTGCTGTCTGAGGGTCATCAACTTTGTCAGTGACAGTGACACACCTTGTTGAGTGACTTTTCCTTGGCACAGGAATGGGTCTGTTATGTTGCTGTGGTTGTGATGATGCTGCACCTTGACTGTGTTGCTGTGATTGCAATGGACATTTGTCAGCATAGTGCCCTAGTTACATTTGTAACATGTTACTGAGCTCAAATCTCTAAATGGCTGAGAATAAATGGGTGTAGCAATAGGTGTAGCTTGCCTGTTACAATGCTGGTTATTTGATTGTTGACACTGCTGACTTTGATAATGGGGTTTGGGATACTGAGAATTTATGGGGTTTGAATGATATGAATTTGAGGGAAGAGAACTGGAGTGATAGGAGTGAAAGTTGGCACCAAATGTGGGTGATGACAATTTTGGTTGATGTTGTTGATGTTGTTGATGTTGGTGAAATTGCCTCTGTGATGAGTTATTACTAAACTTTGGTTTATAACTGTGTTCAGAGTGGGACAAAACAGTGTTACAGTCATTGATAAAGGTTAATGTGTCATCGTAGTCTCTGTTTAAAACAGTTTCTCTCACTCAGTGGGCATACCAGCCAAAACACCTATTGTTGCAAATGTCTGTGCAACTGCATCCAGATAAGCTGAATCAGCATGTCCAAAAAAAGGTAAATGTTCCAAGATTACACATCTCCGTGAATTGAACCATTGGAGAAGGGATTTCGAACCATCGGTCCGATACTTAAGTGGGAATGAATTGATACAATCTGCAAATGAATATCCACGAGTTGTTAAAAGAATGGTTTTCATGGTTTGAAATGTGATATCATTGGTAATGATATTGTAATAAGCCTCACTATATAGGGGCCATGAAGTAAGCCAGGCAGATAAATAACCCAATCATGTACTGGAACCTCAAATGCCTTCATATTATACTCGAATCTGTGGAGAAATACAAAAATGTCCTCCCCAGCCCTCAGCTCTCCTATAGCCTTTAAAACAGTTATCTACCCTCCTCCTGAGGTGGTGCATATGGTTGAGGCTGCTGTTGTGCTGGTGTTTTTAGTTGCTGAATCAATTGTTGTACAACCAAAACAGTTGGGTCTATGTTTAGCTCTTTAGCCTTATCAGCCAACTGTTGGACTTCATCATATGGACCTGAGGCAGATGCCTTTGCTCCAGTTGCAGTCTTGTCTAAGGGCTGTACCAAATCTTCTGATTGAAAAATCATCCATGCTATAAAAGAAAGAGAAACAGTTCCAACTTCAATAATCGAGAAAATGTTCAGAGATTCAATCCAGTTTCCAAAATCCAGGAATGGAGGGACACAAATGTAGCAATGTTCAATGGAGTGAGTTGTTTCCACTAGTCCAATGCTGAGCGAGTATTAAACTCCTTCAGCATTTCTTCAGCTCTTGAAAAAGAGGACATCTTAGATTAGGCTTGGCTCCAAGTTAGTAATACCAGCCAACAATTCTGACTGATTTCGACTTCGCTTGCTGCTAGTAGAACGATGAGAATCCATACAGCTGCTTGCAGTTAGGGAAAGTCCCGTCTTACCGCTCAGGGAAATAACCATTCGACCTTAGCTCGTTAACCAGCTACGTTTAATGACGAAATACCGCAAAATTTTGACGTCAACAAAAATTGCGTAAAATGTATTAGAGTGAATGAGAAAAGTGCTGTTCTCCATTTTCCATTTTCTAAACAGGCAGTTTTACTATTGTAAACATTATTGGGATGATGAAGAAAAGGTATGTGTATGTTAAATGACTGTAGTGAGGGTCTATACAGTAGTTAAAAAAAATCCACTCTTAAAGTTGGAAGCACTGTACATGTTTTAAATTATGTTTAAAAAAGAACTTTCAATCATTAACGAAATAATTAATATTAAATGCAACATATACAAAACTTGAAGTTTATACCGCGTGGGTTTATATTGGTCTGACAAAACAGTATCTTAAAATTAATTACAAATACTTACATTTGTACAGCTGTTGATGAACTCAGTGTGAAATATCCTGTTGTTGACTGTTCACAGTAGATGCTACTGTAACAAAACCGTAACAATAGCCATAACATTTCTAAATGAAGTATTTAAAAAGCAAAAAGAACACAGTTTGATGGCAAACTTGCCTTCCACATTAAACTAGTTACTACTTGACCATGCTATTAGTTTTGTAGTTATATATACTTATGTCAACTTCTACAACATTCGTATTTTTCCTGCAATATAATATAATCTTAAATTCATTTCACCAGATGCTTTACTTCCAAACCTGTAGAGTTTATTATTCCTTTGGCTTCAGTAAGCTATAACACAGGAGGAACATATAAATATGCTATATTTATGCTTCAACATAAATAGCAAGTAAGCTAACCTGTATGGAGGAGAGAAGGGGTCAGATAGATTTAGCTAAACTGCTCCTTTGAAATTAATTTATATCATGTGACAACTGATTCAGCTCAACCACTACACATTTCTTTCTTTCCAACCCACCAAGTAATGTATTTAGTGGCCACCTCATTTTAATTTACACCTTCATTCATATAGATGAGATGGAAATTGAGAGAGTAAACCAATTCAGCCAAAGTGTAATGAAAAGAAAGAATCACTATGAAGATATGAGATCTTTTGTTAAACATAGTATTAATTAAGGTGGAGGTAAGCATGTTGCAACATGTCCACTCTCGAGATATTTCATAAAAATACTTTAGAACATGGTGATGTATTTCCCATTCTAGGCACTAGTAGATTAGTCTGGCATAACCAGACTCTTTACCAAATCGCTACACGGGAAAGGGTCTGGTGTCAAATCTTAGACTCCGTGTACTCATGGAATGCAATATAGTGATTTGAAATGATATACATAGTGTGTGTCTGTCAATTATTAATAAGCTTGTTTCCAAGATACTGATATTTATTTGAATAAGTCATAATAAGCACTTCACAATAGCCAAGTAAAGGAGATATCTACATGAGAACAAATTTAAATAGGGAAGCTTCTTTAGGTACACATGACAGATAATGGGATTTGAATTACAATTTGTGACAACACAAAGCAAAAAAATGACAACAAAATTAAATGGTGACAATGTTATGTAGTACATAAATGACTGGTTTTCATTTTCTGAAGAAATTTCTAATGTTTTAACTGCATTAGACTGTATTTTAGTGACAAGTAATTTGTAAGGAAAAATTAGTGAGATAAACTTAAAATTAAATTGTTGTTTTTCAAAATGTTTGCTATTTATGTG
>WLWD01004461.1_pt1 | contig 29823 bp, 21 predicted proteins | sample 6712731 | NCBI WGS metagenome assembly WLWD01 (sample SAMN12718690, study PRJNA576275) | sponge metagenome | isolation source: marine sponge | host: Mycale hentscheli | place: New Zealand: South Island, Marlborough, Capsize Point | collected 2014-11-01
CAGACTGACTGGAGACTGATACGGTACAACTGGAGACTGGTACTGTACAACTAAAGACTGATACGGTACAACTGGAGACTGAAACAGAACGATCGGAGACTGGAACAGGTCGAGCAGACTGACCACAGACTGGTACAGGTCGAACAGACTGACTGGAGACTGGTACTGTACAACTGGAGACTGGTACAGAACGACCGGAGACTGGAACAGGTCGAGCAGACTGACTGGAGACTGGTACTGTACAACTGGAGACTGGTATAGAACGACCGGAGACTGGTACACGTCGAGCAGACTGACTGGAGACTGAAACAGAACGACCGGAGACTGGAACAGGTCGAACAGACTGACTGGAGACTGGTACTGTATAACTGGAGACTGAAACAGAACGACCGGAGACTGGTACAGGTTGAGCTGACTGACTGGAGACTGGTACTGTACCACTGGAGAATGGTACAGTACAACTGGAGACTGAAACAGAACGATCGGAGACTGGTACAGGTCGAGCAGACTGACCACAGACTGGTACAGGTTGAGCAGACTGACCAGAGACTGGTACAGGTCGAGCAGACTGACTGGAGACTGACACTGAACAACTGGAGACTGGTACAGAACGACCAAAGACTGGTACTGTATAACTGGAGACTGGTACAGGTCGAGCAGACTGACCAGAGACTGGTACAGGTCGAGCAGACTGACCAGAGACTGGTACAGGTCGAGCAGACTGACTGGAGACTGGTACTGTTCAACTGGAGACTTGTACAGAACGACCGGAGACTGGTACTGTACAACTGGAGACTGGTACAGGTCGAGCAGACTGACTGGAGACTGGTACTGTACAACTGGAGACTGGTACAGAACGACCGGAGACTGGTACAGGTCGAGCAGACTGACCGTAGACAGGTACAGGTTGAGCAGACTGACCGGAGACTGGTACAGGTCGAGCAGACTGACTGGAGACTGGTTGGTATTGTACAACTGGAGACTGAAACAGAACGACCGGAGACTGGTACAAGTCGAGCAGACGGACTGGAGACTGGTACTGTACAACTGGAGACTGGTACAGAACGACCGGAGACTGGTACACGTCAAGCAGACTGACTGGAGACTGGTACTGTACAACTGGAGACTGGTACAGGTCGAGCAGACTGACCAGAGACTGGTACTGTACAACTGGAGACTGGTACAGAACGACCGGAGACTGGTACAGGTCGAGCAGACTGACTGGAGACTGGTACTGTACAACTGGAGACTGGTACAGAACGACCGGAGACTGGTACAGGTCGAGCAGACTGACTGGAGACTGGTACTGTACAACTGGAGACTGGTACAGGTCGAGCAGACTGACCGGAGACTGGTACTGCACAACTGGAGACTGAAACAGAACGACCGGAGACTAGACTGACCAGAGACTGGTACAGGTCGAGCAGACTGACTGGAGACTGGTACTGTACAACTGGAGACTGGTACAGGTCGAGCAGACTGACCACAGACTGGTACAGGTCGAACAGACTGACTGGAGACTGGTACTGTACAACTGGAGACTGGTACACGTCGAGCAGACTGACTGGAGACTGGTACTGTACAACTGGAGACTGGTACAGGTCGAACAGACTGACTGGAGACTGGTACTGTACAACTGGAGACTGGTACACGTCGAGCAGACTGACTGGAGACTGGTACTGTACAACTGGAGACTGGTACTGTACAACTGGAGACTGGTACTGTACAACTGGAGACTGGTACAGGTCGAGCAGACTGACTACAGACTGGTACAGGTCGAACAGACTGACTGGAGACTGGTACAGGTCGAGCAGACTGACCACAGACTGGTACAGGTCGAACAGACTGACTGGAGACTGGTACTGTACAACTGGAGACTGGTACAGTACAACTGGAGAATGGTAAAGTACAACTGGAGACTGGTACAGAACGACCGGAGACAGGTACAGGTCAAGCAGACTGACTGGAGACTGAAACAGAACGACCGGAGACTGGAACAGGTCGAGCAGACTGACCACAGACTGGTACAGGTCGAACAGACTGACTGGAGACTGGTACAGGTCGAGCAGACTGACCAGAGACTGGTACAGGTCGAGCAGACTGACTGGAGACTGGTACTGTACAACTGGAGACTGGTACAGAACGACCGGAGACTGGTACAGGTCAAGCAGACTGACTGGAGACTAGTACAGGTCGAGCAGACTGACTGGAGACTGGTACAGAACGACCAAAGACTGGTACTGTACAACTGGAGACTGGTACAGGTCGAGCAGACTGACCACAGACTGGTGCAGGTCGAGCAGACTGACCAGAGACTGGTACTGCACAACTGGAGACTGGTACAGAACGACCGGAGACTGGTACAGGTCGAGCAGACTGACTGGAGACTGGTACTGTTCAACTGGAGACTTGTACAGAACGACCGGAGACTGGTACTGTACAACTGGAGACTGGTACAGGTCGAGCAGACTGACTGGAGACTGGTACTGTACAACTGGAGACTGGTACAGAACGACCGGAGACTGGTACAGGTCGAGCAGACTGACCGTAGACAGGTACAGGTTGAGCAGACTGACCGGAGACTGGTACAGGTCGAGCAGACTGACTGGAGACTGGTTGGTATTGTACAACTGGAGACTGAAACAGAACGACCGGAGACTGGTACAAGTCGAGCAGACGGACTGGAGACTGGTACTGTACAACTGGAGACTGGTACAGAACGACCGGAGACTGGTACACGTCAAGCAGACTGACTGGAGACTGGTACTGTACAACTGGAGACTGGTACAGGTCGAGCAGACTGACCAGAGACTGGTACTGTACAACTGGAGACTGGTACAGAACGACCGGAGACTGGTACAGGTCGAGCAGACTGACTGGAGACTGGTACTGTACAACTGGAGACTGGTACAGAACGACCGGAGACTGGTACAGGTCGAGCAGACTGACTGGAGACTGGTACTGTACAACTGGAGACTGGTACAGGTCGAGCAGACTGACCGGAGACTGGTACTGCACAACTGGAGACTGAAACAGAACGACCGGAGACTAGACTGACCAGAGACTGGTACAGGTCGAGCAGACTGACTGGAGACTGGTACTGTACAACTGGAGACTGGTACAGGTCGAGCAGACTGACCACAGACTGGTACAGGTCGAACAGACTGACTGGAGACTGGTACTGTACAACTGGAGACTGGTACACGTCGAGCAGACTGACTGGAGACTGGTACTGTACAACTGGAGACTGGTACAGGTCGAGCAGACTGACCACAGACTGGTACAGGTCGAACAGACTGACTGGAGACTGGTACTGTACAACTGGAGACTGGTACACGTCGAGCAGACTGACTGGAGACTGGTACTGTACAACTGGAGACTGGTACTGTACAACTGGAGACTGGTACAGGTCGAGAAGACTGACCAGAGACTGGTACAGGTCGAGCAGACTGACTGGAGACTGGTACAGAACGACCGGAGACTGGTACAGGTCGAGAAGACTGACCAGAGACTGGCACTGTACAACTGGAGACTGGTACTGTACAACTGGAGACTGGTACAGAACGACCGGAGACTGGCACAGGTCGAGCAGACTGACCGGAGACTGGTACTGTACAACTGGAGACTGGTACTGTACAACTGGAGACTGGTATTGTAGAACTGGAGACTGAAACAGAACGACCAAAGACTGGTACAGGTCGAACAGACTGACTGGAGACTGGTACTGTACAACTGGAAACTGGTACAGAACGACCGTAGACTGGCACAGGTCGAGCAGACTGACCGGAGACTGGTACTGTACAACTGGAGACTGGTACTGTACAACTGGAGACTGGTATTGTAGAACTGGAGACTGAAACAGAACGACCAAAGACTGGTACAGGTCGAGCAGACTGACTGGAGACTGGTACTTTACAACTGGAGACTGGTACAGAACGACCGGAGACTGGTACAGGTCGAGCAGACTGACTGGAGACTGAAACAGAACGACCGGAGACTGGAATAGGTCGAGCAGACTGACCGGAGACTGGTACTGTACAACTGGAGACTGGTACTGTACAACTGGAGACTGGTATTGTAGAACTGGAGACTGAAACAGAACGACCAAAGACTGGTACAGGTCGAGCAGACTGACTGGAGACTGGTACTTTACAACTGGAGACTGGTACAGAACGACCGGAGACTGGTACAGGTCGAGCAGACTGACTGGAGACTGAAACAGAACGACCGGAGACTGGAATAGGTCGAGTAGACTGACCACAGACTGGTACAAGTCGAGCAGACGGACTGGAGACTGGTACTGTACAACTGGAGACTGGTACAGAACGACTGGAGACTGGAACAGGTCGAGCAGACTAACTGGAGACTGGTACTGACCAACTGGAGACTGGTACAGGTCGAGCAGACTGACTGGAGACTGGTACAGAACGACCGGAGACTGGTACAGGTCGAGCAGACCGACCGGAGACTGGCACTGTACAACTGGAGACTGGTACACGTCGAGCAGACTGACTGGAGACTGGTACAGAACGACCAGAGACTGGAACAGGTCGAGCAGACTGACCACAGACTGGTACAGGTCGAGCAGACTGACTGGAGACTGGTATTGTACAACTGGAGACTGAAACAGAACGACCGGAGACTGGTACAAGTCGAGCAGACGGACTTGAGACCGGTACTGTACAACTGGAGACTGGTACAGAACGACCGGAGACTGGTACATATCAAGCAGACTGACTGGAGACTGGTACAGAACGACTGGAGACTGGAACAGGTCGAGCAGACTGACTGGAGACTGGTACTGACCAACTGGAGACTGGTACTGTACAACTGGAGACTGAAACAGAACGACCGGAGACTGGTACAGGTCGAGAAGACTGACCAGAGACTGGTACAGGTCGACAGACTGGAGACTGGTACAGAACGACCGGAGACTGGCACAGGTCGAGCAGACTGACCGGAGACTGGTACTGTACAACTGGAGACTGGTACTGTACAACTGGAGACTGGTATTGTAGAACTGGAGACTGAAACAGAACGACCAAAGACTGGTACAGGTCGAGCAGACTGACTGGAGACTGGTACTTTACAACTGGAGACTGGTACAGAACGACCGGAGACTGGTACAGGTCGAGCAGACTGACTGGAGACTGAAACAGAACGACCGGAGACTGGAATAGGTCGAGTAGACTGACCACAGACTGGTACAGGTCGAACAGACTGACTGGAGACTGGTACAGAACGACCGGAGACTGGTACAGGTCGAGCAGACTGACCAGAGACTGGTACAAACATCTGAACAGGAAGATTCATGACCAGATGATTGTGGAGGTGTATCATCTACAATTGGTGCAGGGTTAGCTACATACATTAAACAAGAATTTTACATTAATACCATCAACATCATCAATACAAATAATTAGATGAAGACTTACAATATAAATTATAAGAAATATTTTGGAATGTAGTTTAAGAACAAAATGTAATATATATATATATGTCTAATACCAATCCCATATTGCATCTAATGTTTGAGGCTACCATTTCAAGAGTGTGACCACACTAATGTGATGTATTACAGTAGGAAAGGTTTATGAGACGGGTAAGGGTCATCATGCCAGGGTTGGGGTCAAATACATGAGTATTTGTATTTAAGCTGTATTTAAATACATTTTTGGAGTATTTGTTTGTAAAGGTATGAATGCAAGATTTTGTATTAGTAGAAAGTAGAAAATAAAAGATCTCCTGAAACATATTTCTATTGGACAGATTCATTCTATTGTTTAGCTCTGGAAATTACAGAATCAAGTGTTGATTGGTCCAAGCTGGCATCATTATATTGTAATAACTAAAGCTCCACCTCCTATTGTGAAAAGCTGCTGTTAAACTAATGTTTGTCAGGTGTAATTTATTTTCCCACGTAACACTTTACCTACTGTATTTGTGATGCAATTCAAAAGTATTTGTATTGGTAATTGAAATACTAAATCTAAGAAAGTATTTGTACTTGTATTTAAATACTTGACCCCAACCCTGCATCATGCTATATAGAACCAATTTATCAGGAATATACATGAAGGGCGTAATTTAAATAAGACCCAAACCAAGACTGCAACCTGCACAGGATCCTATCTAAGAAGTTTTCTAAGAAGTTTGTCTGGGGAAACTGCACATTCCAGAAAATATGGCGAAATATTTAACAATAAGCAGGATAACTTAGTTTCACAAGCAAATCTCTTGCCATATCACTCTGACTAGTGTAATAAGTGGTTTATTTTATGCTAGATATCTTCACTTCAGTAGTTCTACTAGGGTAGGTAACTCTTGGTGTAAAGGTGGCTGTGAAACTACCTAGGGCCTCCCCACACACCCAGCTGATATTTGAGCAGCTGCTAACCACCTGCTAGTGCCATATCACACTTTGGACTCCAGCAATAAGTACTACATTTATATGTATATATTGAGAGAGACAGAAGAGCAGGTCTCATCTTCTCAAGTAATTATGACATCATCAACCACAAAAGAATACATACGTAAATAAATAAAAATAAAATAAACAGTACTGTGGCTGTTGGGAGGAGGAGGGTTGTGGTGGGTAGAACTATTTTCTTACAGAACCCTCTGGTACTAGTGGCAATAATCTAAATCACAGTGTCTACAGTGTCTACTGGCTTGACATCTAATAGACAAAGTGACTGATACATTAGGCAACAACCACTCACCAGGCAACGCTATTCCGTCAAGGTATTCAACCACTTTTCCAGTCATACAGCGTTCAATCACTGGTAAATGCAACCTGAACATTCTCTTCAAAGAATCCTACGGCAAGACCTCTGTACCCTAGAGATTCCAATTCATCAAACTAAAATACAAAATAATATAACAACAACAATAAGGATAATCATAAAAATGAAACACCAAAAAATGCGAACCCTCTGCACTACTACGTATACACTATTATCTATTACAACAATCATTTAAAAAGATCAGTTTGGCATACCTAACCAGGTCAATATATACCTGGCCTGGCATCGAACTGTTGTACTTTAGTGTGCCAGAATTTTTTCTTTCGACTTAATTTTCTCAAAAAAGCTAGTCATCTTTTGGCTGTATGCAAACTAGATTTGCACTATGGGTAACACCCCCATTGTAATCATGTGAGCAAAGAATTTCTTACAACTAGAAGTAGGTTTACTTTTTGCTATATAAAGTGCTGGAATAGGAGGTGATGTAACAGCTGGTAAGTGTTCAATACAACCTCAATATTTTCTTATGTCTACTGTGTTCATGACAGACAGCTATTTTCTAAATTTGTTGCTTTGCGACAAACTGACTTGACTGACAAAGCGAGTGCTTTAACCTTCTCGCACTTCTGGGTTAATTAAAATAAACTCACTAAATTTTGAATTTTGGCGAAGATCTTCCCACCTGCCCTTTTCACCTCTTTGCAACTTCACCAGTATCATCACTGGAAGTGAATCTTGCCTTCTCGCTTGAATCCAACCTGCTGTAAAATAACCTAGCTTCTTTATTAAAGAACCCGCTTCCTTGCTTCCTCACCACCTGGGAAGAAAAAAAAAAAAAAGAAAAAAAAAAAAGGGAAAGCATAATAAAATACAATGACATTATAATCTATTGTGCACTAACATTTGTGGGTTCCATTCATTTGGTACGTGTATGGTCTCTCATACAGAAAGGAATATTAGCAGAAGTAGAAAGTAGTATGCAACAAATTAACTGAATGCTGTAGGAGAACTCTAGCACAATACATTGTCAGGAAAATCAATTATGTAGTTGTTATAGCAGGGCTTCATACAAAGCAGAGGGGGGATGGCCCTGGAATTAACCCCCCCCTCCCCAAAGAAAGCTGAATTTTAAATTATAAATATAAATGGTAACTCAGAGCAAAATTCTTTTTTTATTCAAAAATGTATATCAAAGCACAATTCCTTTGTTTGTTTGTTTGTCTGAAAATCTCTAGAACTTCATCAAAGTTTACAGCCAAAATCAGGGCCTCAATGGCAATTCTCATGAGCCGACCAAGGCTTTGGTCAGTGATACTTGCGTATACGGGTCTTAATGATCTTCATAGCTGGAAGATCTTTCAACTGATGCTGTTCCAACTGGAAGGACTAGGATTAAGTTCAAAAGTTTAAAATGTTTCTGAAAAAATCCCCGTATACCTCTGAAGTGTAACAGTGGACAAAGCAGCTCGTATTATCATTAACCCTCTCTGTGGCCTATTTAGCCACACGCTAACCTAGGTAGGAATATAAAAAAGTTCCTCCCCCCCCCAGAAGAATATCCTGTATGAAGCCCTGTAATGTATTCAATAAGCCCACATATTTTGATGGTTATAGGCCACATTTGTCAGTAATGGTTGAAGCTACAGTTATAAAGCTTGAAGAGCTCAGTATCTGAAAGTAAAAAATAATTAATGGGACCTGTGTTCTCATTGTTCTTGTTGATGTTTACATTATACTGCAGATGGTCACACATTCATTAAGGATTGCATTACACAAAAATAAGCACAGAATGCTAAAATAGTATTATGAGATTAAAGAGAAAAATGACAATAAACACGAAAACATGCTCATTAGTGTAATGTGACTACAGTTTGTAGCTTCCATTTAATTCAATGGTTTGATTTATACAGATGATATAAATTATTTACCTTCTGATTGTCCATACTCCTTTAGAAATTGTTGCCTAGGAATTAATGGGTGTCGTCTATAAACTGTGACTTTATCTTGGCTTTTAGCATGCTTCCTGCGATAGCTTCTCTTCTTCACCCATCACTAATAACAAAAATGTTACACAAATCATCCTAATGTATACATATGAACAAACAACACTTATTTCAACCTGAGCAATGCTGAGACCAACATCAGTAGCAGCAACAATGATTAATGGCATCATCTCCTTGGACGTCCCAGTCATGCCACATTCCAAATGAGCATTTAAACGATCGACCTATGACAGTAGAAACAGATCATTGCATACCATACTACCCAATTTGACAAGTGTAACATGTGGTAGCTAATTGGCAACAGGCTAGACTGGATTCAACAATAAAAAAATAGTGGTATGAACATACATTAGAATTCTTCTATGGTCATGACAACAGGATTCCAATGGGTTAATTGATTAATAACATTCATTAATATACTTATTATCTACACTTGAAGAGTTTGCCAAGTAATAAATTCAGTCAATAGGTTTTCCTTACATTTTTTTCAGGGGAAATATATATGAAATGAATCATAGGATGAAAAAACAAAAACAATTTGTTTCAACAAGCATAATATTTGAGGAGGGAAAGAAAATTTAATACTTTCATAAAGCAAATATGAAAACATCACACTCAGTTACATTAATTGTAGGGTCCCTGTAAGACACAACATTCCTATTTTCTTCTTAATGTAATATTCTTACTTGTGCCTTAGTAAATTTCTTCCTGGAGTTTTTTTTAGGTTGTGGCTCAATTTCTTCGCAGCTGCTTTCACTACAGCTCTCATCCCCTACACCTTGCATCTCTAGTCATCCACCACCTCCACGATATAGTCATCCGTCATATTCCTGATACACCATACTCGAAGTTGAACTCCATAAAACCTCTTTCCCACGTGGCCTGGACCTTCAGCTTTTGTTCAGCGAGCTATCATAGCTTTTAGAAGGTACGGAGCGCGTAGTCGTGGTAACGGGATGAGGGTTTTCAATCGCGCGTAATTATTTTTTACGTCTAGGAATCCAACAAATCGAAGTAAGTTTGGAAGTTTTTTTTTCAAGTACGCGTAGAAATTTCCTGGATCAGCTTTGTCTTTTGTGAGTCAGGGGATGCTTCCCAGACGTCCTATGTCGCAACTCTTAGTACGTGAACGATAGAGACGGGTGTAAATAATTGCGTTGAGGTAGCTGAAAGTATTACTCTGGGAATGAAAATTTCCGTTTAGCATTAGGCTGCGGTTATCTGTGGAGTAGTTAGGATTCATGGAGGAGTTAGTGCTAGGGCTCTGCAAGGACACTATCACAGAGTTATAGATTAGTCACTTGAAAACAAATTTTAGGTGAAGCCATACAAACTGATAGGAAAATAATTAAGGAAATACATAAAGAACAGCTTAAGAAGAGTTGCAGGGTGTGGGGGAAGAGATGGAAGACTGCCAAGAGATCCTTCTCTTGCATCTGTAACAGTAGGCATCTCCAAGAGACCTTCAAAGTTGATGTCAGTGAAGAGGATATGGAATTCATGGCCTCCAGAATATTGCTTTACTTTCAGGAAGTGATAAGAAGAACAATCCAAGCTTACAAAAAAGGGAGTTCCTCATTGTGCAAATGCCATCACCAATCATTTTCAATGGTGTAGACATAAAGGAGAATGTGAGGTAAAAAATCAAATATATTAAAATATTATAATTATGAGGTGAAATAGGTATGTGATCAATTAACATATTTAGTAACTCAGAAGTGGACAGAACCAAAAAGTGCCTTCTACATTTGGCAGACCTTGTGGAATCACACCTGCATCTTGTATAGCAGCTCAAATGAAAGAAGTCGCACCTCCTTCATTATCTTCTGACCATGTTCCTCTGAATGTTTCTTCACATTCTATTGTGCAAAGTTTGTGCTGAAATTCCAGACAGGCACATTGACCTACAGAGTGGAGATACCTAAACCTACACCAGTGGTTGTAAGGTCTCTAAGATCATTTTGACCAATCAGTAGCTGGAGGGGTGGCTGGCGCAGAGATTGTCAGTTGACACCAGGGTGATTAAGTCCCTGTACTCCTGCCAGATAAGAATTACTATTTCCTCCACTTGCCACCTTACTAGCTAACACACTGGATGCTAGCTAGAGAGAGAGAGACTCAAGAACGACTTCTTCAAAACTTGGATAAGAACTGAACAGTGAAAAAGAGATGAGTGCATATATAACTACCAGAGTCACATGCCTAACAGTAAACAAGTTAAGGAAAAAAGGTGATACCTGACTACAGGGTGGCCCCGCAGACAAGTCTGACAAAAGAATGGACTCATAACACACACCAGAGGTATGCATACATGATTAACACAAACACACAAACATCTAAGTTCTAGGTGAAGTCTCTTGGACCTGTCCAGTAGCCTCACCTTCATGAATATTGACCTGTAACTATGCAGTTAATGTAAGAGTGGGGTATTAATTTGGTTGATGGGATGTTTTGTTGTTACTGCTTGTGAGCCATTATATAGGAAAGATTGACAATTGTCTATGTTAAGAACTTTTTAAACTTGAGCTTCGTTTACAGGAAGCTAGCATTGCCTATAGATGTGGAACTAGTTGGGAAGGAATGGGTTTAAAGTTTCTCGCCAGCGAATTTGTGTGTTGAATGAAATCCAATCAATTAAGACATGTGAGCCATGGACGTGGGAACTAAGTTAGGTTTGGTGGATTTTAGTTCCGTTTTATGCAGCTGTGGGCTGTCTCTGGCTTCTTTAGTAGCACGTGTTGTTGTCTTGCTATGTAAACTTTGTGTAGGTAGGAATATTTGACAATATCTATATTGAAAATTAGTTTCCAGGAAAGCTAGCATTGCCTGGAGATGTGAGCTAATAGTGAAGGAATGGGTTAAAGTTTCTCGCCAGCGAATTTGTGTGTTGGGTGGAGTCTAATGTGCAAGCCATGGAGGTGGGGGTGGGGCTAGGTTTGGTGGACTTGAGTTCAGCTATGTGCAAATGTGGGGTGTCTCTGGCTTCACAGTGTGTCGTGCTGTAGATCAGTGTGTGCAGTGAGTAGGGTTTCCAGGTATGTGTTTGCTGGGAATGGGGCATTTTTGTTGGATTTTTTGGTAATGTGAAAACAGCAATTACGAGCGCTAATGTTTTTAGCATTATCCTACGTGACTAAGTCACACACGGTGAGGGGGTGTGTCCATACGTGCATGAAGGAGGGTTGTTTTTTCCTTCAACTTTGTCAGTAGAGTGGGTTGTTTTGTAAAGAAGATATCTGGAGGCGGAGTAAATCATATTATGTGTGCATTGTCTGTTGTCCTTTCCTCTCATAAGGAAGGATTTTTTTTTAACTTTTTGACTTGTGAGTGAAGTTAAAATAACAATTGTGAAGGGAGCAGAGAGAGAAACACACTATCTATTCGGATGTTTAGTGTGTGTTAATAGCTCAGGCAACTCTGGTTTTATTTGTTGTTGTCTTTTCATATAAATTAATTTTTTTCGCTATTTCTAGTGAGTTTTATATAAACATGTCTTATTTTAGTATAGGACTTACTGCGATTTAATTATTTCAATGAAATGTCAATTTTCAAGCTTTTCAAGTTGCAAAACAAATGAAACAACAGCAATTGTGTTATGATGTTTAGATGATGTCAACTACTACAAGTTGTAGCTACTGATAGATTTAAAACTCAGTACCATCCAGTGACGTGGAGGAGTAGCCAACTTCAACAAGTGCCAAACTACTGAAAACCCCTTTACCAGACTAATTTCTTAACACCCTGCCAATTGTTTGTGGTTTGTCACATCTTGGCTAGCTCACTCTACCCTCTCCACTGATATATGCTTGAGCACTTGTACCCACACTTAGAGTCCCTTTGCCCAGCAATACTGCCCTAGGCTAACACCATCTTTCCCTGGCACAAATTCTAGTGATTCGTCTTCTTGTCTCAGCTCCTGTAGATTGTCCATTGGTGGTTTCTGTTACTAGGCAACTTTTTTTTTTTTGCAGCAAAAATTTGCCGCTTAGTGTGGATTTACGTGTGGGCAAGTTATCGATAGACGCTGAACTTGACCACATGTTTGCGTTACAATTAGGAAGGAATATTCCCCCAAAATTAGTAGCACGCCATCTGGAATATTGCTAGAAATTACACACATAAATGGGCTCTAATTATCCAACAAAGTTAAAAATTGTATTTTTTTCCTTATGCCCTACAGTGATTTCTTCTCCCGTCTTTGCTTACTAATTCCTGAAATCACTCTCTTCAAAGGAAAAAAAATTCTGTTTAGTAAAGTTTAGACTTGAGATAATGAAGAGTTAATTAGTATGGGGAGTAGTAGTATGGTAGACTGTTAATGTCCATATGTGGGTGTGGTCAGTTTGGTAGTAGACTGTTAATGTCCATATGTGGGTGTGGTCAGTTTATGTGGGTGTGGTCAGTTTGGTAGTAGACTGTTAATGTCCATATGTGGGTGTGGTCAGTTTGGTATTAGACGGTTAATGTCCATATGTGGGTTTGGTCAGTTTGGTAGTCATTATTCTTCGCTACTGTCAATCTTAACTACTGTATCTTTCAACACTCATGATAATACTGATCATTTGTGTGTGCATTGCTACAGAGAAGGAGGCGTGTCCCCGTGCAGCCTGATTCTCGGACTTATCTACATTCAATGCCTGGCGAAGCTAAACCCCGCCTACATGACTAACGTGCCTCCGCAGAAACTGTTCTTAATTTCTCTGGTAAGGCCACTGAGTGTATTGACACGCTTGGAAAACCTATTGAAATGACGATGTTGCTACATGGCTACAATGATGATCATTGCACTGTGATCTTTTGTGGTTTTTAATATGCCAGGTTATTGCATCCAAATACCTCAACGATGAAGGAGAAATGGAAGCTCTTACTAACTCTGAATGGGCCAACATAGGTGAGTGCTTTGGAGGAGGCGGGGTCATTAGATTGATGTAGATTTAAGGTCTTATTTGTGTTTGTTTGTGTGTTTGACTATAGGGGCTGTCCCCAAATCAAACCTGGATATATTGGAACGAAATTTTCTGTCGGCTATGGTAAGGTTTATGAGAGTGTTGAGTTGTTTGTTATATTTACAAATCTTTTGTCAGTGTAATTTCGCTAGTTCAGTTGCATTCTTGTAGTTATCCTTTTTAACGATGCTTTCAACGTGCTTCCAGCTAAGTGCTTACAGCTGAGTGCTTACAGCTAAGTGCTTACAATCAGTGGATAACCTCACAGCGAGTTAGTAATGGCTATGATTAGAGCTTGTCTGCTAGCTCAGGGAAGCCTTGCAACCAGAGCAGCCACATTTCTAAGCTGTCCATAGGGTAGATACCTGTCATTCATGAGGAACTTACTGAGTCCCACCAGACGGAGGCTGTTTGCTTCCACCCAGTGATGGCTCAATCTCTCACTCACTCACTCACTCGCTCACTGGAATGGCTTCTCCAGAACCTCCCTCTCTGGTGTTGATGACGCAGGCGCCATTCTGTCTCTCTCAGAGTAGTTGTGCATCTGAAGTATATTATAGTGATGGGTTCGACAGGTGGGGGGCAGAGAGGTGGGGGGTTGTAACCAGGTGTCCATTAATTAACTATCCTGGTGAGAAAGCCATGCCTGGAATGCCCATAGGAGCTCAAGTGATCTCCTGTATGTTTCTTTCTGCAGGTGTATGTGTGTGTGTGTGTCTGTTTATCCCATTGTGTCCAGGGAGTTATACAAATATGGAATGCTACAGATTGGTATATTTTGTTAATTAAAATGATATGGGATGAAATAATTCAGCTTTATTTATTGGGTTAGTCAGGAAGTTCACTATTAATAGATTACTAGTTATTTAGTAAATATACATAATGCTAGATAAATTTTTTTCCCTTCAAACTTGAGCCTTTGTCTGAAAGGTGCCCTCCCAAAGATGTCTTAAGTCTAACTAGGCAGACTCCCGTTTGACCACACCCCTTAAATTCCTCTGAAGTACACATGGATTACTTTTAGACTCCTTCAAGCAAGCACAGGAATTGTTAGGACATTGCTTTGTATTGTGTAGGATACTGTACATATTTATGTGATTGACTTGTGATTTGAAGGAATGAATGTTGATGCATCTGCTATGCTATTATTCAGTGGCCATGATCAGCAGTGTAAGAATTCCCCTTTCCCTATACTCTCCAGTAAGGCTTCTTCACAATTCTCTGCCTAGCTAGTCACCAAAGCAATGAGGCCGTAAATTTGGAGATAATGGCCTCTAGTTAGGCTCATTAAGTTCCATTCCTGGAAGCCACGAGATCTCATTAGCGCTCGTTGTTTAATCCTCGTTGATATTCTATCTCTGCAGTTTCCCTGTGTTGTTCTGTAGTGCTTGCATGTATTGTTGGATTGTCTGTTAGTACACAAGTCTGTGATGTCAGTTAGGAGTTATGAGAACTTGTAGATTTCGTATTAGGATCAATTAGGGGCAAGAATGGCATGGTATTGCTAGGAGTTCTGACATTTCATGTTAATGGCCGTCTCAGGTTAATTTAAACGATGGATTTAAATATAATTGGCTTTCCTGTGGCCATAAATAGCATTGTTATAAACATGTGCTGCTTTCATTTTTTGAATGAGTAAATGAGAATTATTTCCAACCAGATCTTTTTTCTATAATTATAGAGAGATGTATTTACAGTGCTTCCAACTTAAAGAGTGGATTTTTTGAAACTACTGTATAGACCCTCACTACAGTCATTTAACATACACATGCCTTTTCTTCATCATCCCAATAATGTTTACAATAGTAAAACTGCCTGTTTAGAGAATGGAAAACGGAGATCAGAACTTTTCTCATTCACTCTAATACATTTTACGCCATTTTTTTTTACGTCAAGATTTTGCGGTAGTTCGTCATTAAACGTAACTAGTTAACGAGCTAAGGTCGAACGGTTATTTCCCTGAGCGGTAAGACGGGACTTTCCCTAACTGCAATCGGTTGTATGGACTCATCGTTCTACTAGCAGCAGTAAACGAAATCGAAATCAGTCACAGAATTGTTGGCTGGTATATTACTAACTTGGAGCCAAGCCTATCCAAGAGGTCATCTTTTTCAAGAGCTGAAGAAAAGCTGAAGGAGTTTAATACTCCCAAGGCTCCCAGCATTCGGTATTCTGACAACATCAGGGCGATGCAGTTGGAGTCCTACGGGTTGTGCAGCTCCAGACGGAAGCTAAAACGCTGGCCGCGATAGGCAGTAACGCCGTAAAACTTGATACCTGCTAGGGCCTGAGATACAACCGTAGCTAAATCAGCCATACCCGTGCAACAATTAGCGGTAAACTGGCGCCCTTGCACAAATACGCATGCGCTGTTTTGTGACGTCGCGTTTACGTGTACTATAGGCCCACAATCCGCTGTAAACGTCATCATTTGATGACCCTTACCGTGCATAATTTATTTTTGGTGAAAAACAGCCACAACTCACTTAATTTTCAAGGTATAGCTACTAAAGTTATACATAATAATTTTAAGGCAATTTTACATCATGTGTCAAATTTTTAGAGATATAACTCAATAAATTCAAAAATCCTGGCTTAAACACTTTTTTTCTTAAAATTTTAAATATTTTGAGATTCAAATTTCGTGTGCCCACAAAATTAGGCTCATATGAAACTTCAGGTATTAAAGTATCAGTATACCAAGTTATAGAGATAAGGACAAATAATTTCTCTTTTTTCAGCTTAAACACTTCCAAATTCACTGTCTTGAAGCTCCCAGTTCCATCACCTATAACCACAAAAATAACCACAAACCCACAAAATTGTTTTGTCTGTATGTTAATATGACATTAATGTATAATAATACAAATTTTTAGCTTTCTATTACACATACTTGAGAAATTATAGCAGAATTAGCAACCTTAACCAAAAAGCTAAAAAATCCACTCTTTAAGCTGGAAGCACTGTACTGCCTTAATGATTATATTAATATTTTTAACTTCTTTACGTCATACTGTATTGAGATGTTCCACCCCGTGTCGTTTATGTTTTCAAACTGATGAAGAATTCTCTGGGTCGAAACATCTTTTTGCTGAACTAGCAATGTAATATGAGAAAAAGTTAAAATCTCTTCTTTTTTTTCCTGTCGTATATCATATTCATCTTGGAGATACCAAGTATAGCCTCAGGTGTGGCTGCCATAGCTGAGGTCATCAAGCCTCCTATTAGTGGCGCCAATGACCCGGGAAATCACTCCCTTCAGGCATATGCTCCAATAATTGGGATAGTTGGGTCTTATAGTGAGGGAGGGAGGGAGGGGGAAATCTAATTTAATTATTTCCTTATTGTTTTCAGTTATTTATTTACGCATATCTGGTTTCCAGCCACGTCCTTTGTTTTGTGTTTGTAGGACTGGAACTTGTACGTGTCTCTGGAGGAATTCTATGCATTTGTGAACAGTGTTGAAGGAAGGTGAGCGCATGAACTCTGTCTCCATCTTCTTCTTCCATCTCTAACATCCCACTCTTTCCAATTTCTTTGAAAATTATTTTTTGTCTGTTCTCCTTTTTTTTTTTTTTATCCTTTCCATTTTTATAATTTTCCTCACCATTTGTTTATGTCCTGATCATAAAATTCTGTAGAGTATTAACTTTCGAAAAAAAGCTGAGAGGGAAAGTATGTATTACATTATGTTCAATGTGAAATTTAATCAGTTGACTGTTTTTTCTTGTGCACACCAAGGGAAATAGCTTCCCTGTGTGGAGTCACTATAGTAAGTTGTTCATTTATGCAGCACTAAATAGGAATTAACTATCATTTTGGAATTCTGTCAATGTTTGCTTTTTATATAACCAATTTGCACTTCCTCTGTATTGTGTTTCACCATGTGTCGCTTATTCCCCCACACACACACCCCCCACACACACACTCACACACTCCCCCCTCCTCCCCCTCCCCATCTCTCCTGTGTTGTTGTTCCCACTGTAGTGTGGCGATGCAGCAGGCTATGAAGCGTGGCTGGATGAGTTACACTGACCTAGTGGCAATCTGGAGCTCCTCCAATGATTACACCTCCATGTTACAGCACACCACTAAGGTAGGCCACATACGCACGCACACACACACACGCACACACACACACACTGGTGATCAATATCTTGTTCTTATTTGAGGGAGTTGCACACTTGTATCTGCCATGGAGACAGTTATTCTAGCTGTGTGTATCATTATGCCACTAGAATGTGTGGGAGTAACACTCTCTTGGGGTTAATATAGGTGTGGTCTAAATATCCTTTTGGGTGGAGTTTTGGGGGTACGTTTAACCGGGTGCTGTTTCTAACACACCGCACTGGTATTGATGTCAGGAACATTGTCAAAGGCTGTATAGTGGAAAGACTGATAGAGCAACAAGTATTATGTACATTGTTTCAATTCATGTTTTGAAAGTGGTAAAGTATCATTAGTTGAATAAGCGTATTGACATCCCATTCCATTGTCTATACCTTGCTGAGGAGTTATTAGCCCTACTTTGATTGCACAATACTGTTTGCTTGAGGTAAATTGCTCACCCCCCCCCCCCCCTCACACCCTCACACACACACACACACACACACACACACACACTGAATCATCTAGTGCGCAATTAAGCGTAGCGACTGGTTACCTAGTAGCAACACAACTCGCCCTTAAATGAACTAACACTGCACTGGGTATGTCTCTTTCTGCGCAAATGTCCGTTGTATGCTAATCCAGAGTGCAGTTAGACTACGCCCCAGACAATCAAAGGTAGATAGGGTTAAGTTATATGAAATTGAAGAATAGTACAATGATGAGTAAACGAATGAATAGGAAGTCGAATAATATTCAAGAAAATATGAAATGAAGATTACGATGAATGGCTAGAAGAGTTGAACAACTGCAACAAAACTGAACAACTGTTTGGACTGAGCTGGGTCAGTCCACTCTATACTGTAGCTCAGTCCAAGGGGGGTTGTTTTCATGAAGCTAATGCGTAAATGTGTGTGTGAATGAAGTGTGAATGTATGTTTGTCCTTTCTCAATAAGGTGTAAATTAGTAATTAATTGTTTATTGTTGTGCCATCTGGCCTATGTTTGTCATTGTTTGCTTGCTCCAACACACACACACACACACACACACACACACACACACACACACACACACGGCTCCCCAAGTTGTTATCTCAAAGCCAGCTTAAACTTTATCTTTCTTTTACCAAAAATCTATTCGTTTTGCATAAATGTTGGAAGGTGGATAAAAAAATTTGGTTTGCTATTCTGTCTCTCTAGTTTTTTTTTTTTTTTTTTTTTTTTAACCTCCTTGGACTGATCCAGGTGTATGAGTAATTCATTTGTAAGCCTTCTCAAACTGGAGCATTAAAGCTGAGGGTGTCAGGGTTGCTGATTGAAGCAATATGGTTAACCGATCACTTCCCCTGAAATTTAGTAATTCATTTATAAGGGATTTTGAAATTTTAATGAGGAATTTACCATGTTTGTGTGTTTGCTTGTTTTGACAGCTTGTTGTTTTACGGCTTCATAACCTGTAGGTGGATTTGTGAGTTAGAAATGGTCTTGGAATGTCCAATTATGCAGAAGGGGAATAGAAATAGTAACTGAACTGAGGCTCTGTAGCATTCAGGACGTGTCAGTTGCTGTAAATGACTGACTTGGCACAGGAAAAGGAAATATGTCAATTCTCAGCTGTCATAAACTGGGAAAGGCCCAGTAGTGTACAGAGTCCTATCATATTGTATTGGATCGGCCAGCATTGCAGCTTTGCTATTGTATCAGAGTTATACATAGAGAGTGTTCTGAGAAAATGATTATTGGTTTCACTGAATGTCGTAATAGTTAAACGTTTGGTGCTAAGTTTTCAGGTTTTATTGTAAAGTTGTGGGAGTGAAAATACCTCGAGTAACAGGATTGTAATAAGATATTTACCATGAGCAGCTTGATTGCTAGGGTCAAATCATTAGTAGGAACATCAGTAGGATGAAATGCTGTATACAGAGTATAGGCTAATATTCTACTGACAGCAGTAACATTGAAGTAATGTTTAGTTGCCAAATAATGCACAGCACAGGTACAATAAAATTAGTATACTACAATAATCTATTCAAGTGACACAAGCTATTTGTTGACCCTTTACCAACTATTATTGCATCAGCCAACAAAGTACGGTGCCTTTTTATTATGAGGGTAAGGTGGCAGTGGTTTATAATCATTTACCTTTTACCCAATAATAGTGCCTTGAGCTCCAATGCTCCGTAAGCTGGTAACTATCATGCGGATTTCTCCTCAGTGTGTGTGTGCGTGCACATGATGTTCGTTGTGTACGTCTGAGAAATAGTTAAAATATAATATTATATATGTGTGCATGGTAGCAAAGGTTATGTTGTATGGTCTCCATCATCTTCACACTCCAGAGTGACTTGCATGAGATTTATTTAGCAAAAAATCTGTTGCATTTTTTTTTTACCCCATTACTACTAATAATTTATGGAAGAATTTGTTAAGTCATTAGTTATTGTCAAGAGAGGAAGAAGATAGACAAGGTGATATTATCAATATGGTTTGTCAAATTAGCTCATCATCATTCAACCAGACATCTTATTTACCACTTAGTATGTGTGTCTTCTGGAATGTATAATGGCTGCGAGAGCTGGTTAAGTCAATTTAATCAAGAATGTTGTTAAAGAATGAAATATTGTTGGAGCTATTTCACACCAGTTAGAATACCACCCACATCCTATGCTTGCTACTAGACACAAACACTGACTTGCATGTTCATGTAACATGTTGTCATGGTACACGTGCACTTTGATCTATAAACTTGAAAAACTGCATAGAAACACAAGACCTCATCTTGCAGGTTGCTGTGCTCATAGATTCCCATTAGTTTGAAAGAGAACAGAAAATACTTGAGAATTGTTTACCCGTCACATGCTAGATTGAGTCGTATCGAAACTAAGTTCATGTGCGGGCAGAGTGGAAAATATTTTTTCTATTCTTTAACCCTTGTATCGTTTTTTAAAATAGCAATTCCCAGCAAGTTACCGGCAAGTTCCGTGAGCTTTTTTTTGACTCCCTAGGTGCTTCCATTCGAAGTTCATTTCTAGCCCACTTACTTGATACTTGAACAGACCTGTCAAGTCATGCCAGATTCAAACCACTTGTCTGGCATAAATTATTGGTTTCCATTAGTTTTTACTTCTTCCTCTGTTATGTATATAAACCCGATACTGTTTAAATTCATTTATTTCAGGTTGCTTTTACTGGTGCCACCCTTTACCTGATGTGTGTGTCCACACTGCTTGCTGCTGCTCACTCGTTTTGCTCTGAAAGTGCCACACCCACTGGACCTCCCTCTCCTCTCTCCTCTTCCTCATCAATGGCCTCTCTTCCTGGTTTCCCGCTGGACAGCAGCCCCTCCCCCATGTGGACCTCCAACTCCACTGTACAACTAGCAGCCTCTACCAACACTAAAGGTCATGTATTTGGAAGTCCTAGATCACTGCAACCGATCCCTCAATTGCCTGAAGTTCCTATGTTAACCCGTTCGTGGTGGAAGACGGATCCTGGTCCAAAGCCAGTCAATCACTCTATCAGCTCCCCTTCGTTCGCAAACATCGTCTGGATTTTTTCAAAATTAAAATATGGCTGGGATAACACATTCCATAAAGCAGATGGCGGTCACAATTCTGTGCCAGAAGTAAGTAGAAAACTGGAATCTTGTGGCATGAGCACAGAGAGTGGTGATCATCAATTGGAAAGCAGAGTTCATCCTTCTATTCATGAGACTAGAAGCCCGGTAAATATTGAGCATGGAAGCAGTCGCCCACTTGGATACAGCCTCCCACTTGGATACAGCCTCCCACTTGGATACAGCCACCCACTTGGATACAGCCTCCCACTTGGATACAGCCACCCACTTGGATACAGCCTCCCACTTGGATACAGCCTCCCACTTGGATACGGCCACCCACTTATTCCTAGTCCGGACCACACTATAGATGGAGCAAGAGTTGAGGTACCACAAGCCATAGAACTGGGATACAATCATAAAGGAACATTTCACTGGAATCTACTAGCAAATAATTCGTCGTTGTCAGAAGAATCTAGGTTTGGAACGTTTGGAGTCCTATTTCAATACTTGCTCTCCAGTTAGCTGGTATTGTAGTATTCGGTGCTCTGAGTTAGTACTAGTTAGTTAATAACATGCTGTCTTCTAGTTTAGAAACTACTCAAAACATTGTACAATGAAATTATTGGATCTCTAGTCAATATTGACAAGAGGATGATTTAGATATTAATAAAATGGGTAGAAGTTATGGTCTAACTAGACATTTGATTGTGTTGCTGGTGGTATAATGATTTGTGCCCTAACATGTGCTTGATATTGTGGCACTACACAAACCCAGGTAGGTGTTGTGCTTAATACATTTAAATCTTGCTCATTACAGTGGAACCTCTGATAGTGAACTCTCTAATAAGCTGATTACCTCCATTTAGTGAACTTTCCACTTGCTCCCTACAATATTATCACCTCTCTCGAACCAAACACCTTCTTATGACTAATTCCAAATTGTTGTCAGTTGGGAAGATTTTATTCTGATAAGCACAGGCTATTGGTTGAATTTTACATGATCATGTCAAAATTATTAACTTCTGGGTAAAAAAACACAACTGATATAGATTCATAGTCACGTGGCTTAGTGGTAATTATTAGGATTACTGTTACTAGGCGGATAACAGCACCAAATTTACCACAAGGCTCACAAAAGGTGTACTTATTAATATTGAAAGAGGGTCAAAGAAAGAAACCCAGGTTTTTCCAATTATATAAATTTTTGCTTTTACTAAATGTTTAGTATGTAATTCACCAAAGTCAGATAGATTAATACGGCAGAGGTAATCTCACTATGTTTTATTGTTTTGGCTCAAAAAATCAAAATTGTTTCAAATTATGAGGAAATAATTAGCTTCAAAGTCATGCAAGTATCAGATTTATTTGCTCATTATAGAATACAGACAAGCTGGCCAAATTCTTACACCAGACCTCTCCTAAGTATGGTGTGTGTGTGTGTGTGTTGGGGATATGACACACCGGTTGAGAGATCTTATCTAACTTAATGTTTCTTTTGTTTTGATTACATAACAGGTAAGATTATGATATTTACCCAGCTAACTAGCACATATCAACATTAATTTCATATCATTAACCACAATGGAGCTGAATTGGAGTCACAGCATCATGTGCCAGAAGGAAACAAGTGAGCCTGTGAAGTGTCTATCAGAGACCCATGACTTAAGTGGTAGGATAGATGCCTATGTGTCAATTTTTGGCCTATGTGTCAATTTTGGCAAATGTGAAACAGTTTCAAGATCTGAATGCACTTTCACTTAAACAGTTGCTGATTTTGAAGCTAACTCTGCATGTTGGCACAAGTCCTGCCAGAAGAAATTTCAGCAATACCAAGCTAGAAAGGGAAGAAAAAAAAAGTACCCCCCCTGTCACAGAAATGAGAGAGAGAACACACTAAGTGACAGAAAATAGACGTGTCAAACTGCTTGTTCTGTGACAATGGACAAGAGGAAGGTGACCTCCTTTTGGTATCAACATTTGAAGCTGATGAACTTTCTTCCAACCATGATCCTGGGGCTGCAGGACATCCAGCTTCTTTCTTGGATTGAATAAGGAGATCTAATTGCAAGGTATGCAATGCATACTCTGTATGTAAATTGTCTTGAGGAATTAGGTATTAAAATAGCCATCAACAAAACTAGGCTGAAGAATCAGTTGTTGGAGCATTTTTCAGAGAGGCACAGGAAGAGTACAATGGAATGAATGTTGCGATAGTATAAAAAAATAAAGGAATGGACAATATGCTTATTATATGCTTTTCTCTTATTTTCTATGGCACTAGTCTAAAGGATCAGGATAGGCATGCATGAATTCCAGGCTAGTCTCACTATTGGCCAGTTAGCTAATTCTCTTCAGTGTCATAAAAGGCTTTCTGATTCTGCCACAGTAACAAGGCACACTCTGGTAAGTAATCATGAGCTCACTATGGCAGCTCTGCAATTATGCAATGGACTCTCCAGCAAAATGTACCTTATTGCCACTGTTCTACGAAAAAACTACCACCCCTGCTATGGTGGAGAATGGCATGGATGCTCTGAAACAAGCAATTGAGTTCCTTAATCCTGGACAAATCCCTGTTACTGTGTTTAATCAGTTTTATTTGCATTTGTGAAGTATGTACAGTGGAAATGGCCCAGGACTCATGGTGAGTCAGCATAATATGTTGTCTTGCTAGGGGGATTACACACTGAAAAGGGCCTCTGGAGTACATTAGGTGATATTTCTGGAGCCTTATCAGATATGAATAAGTAAGACTGCACATTCTCCTATTTACCATAGAGTATACACAGCTGGTGAGACACATCACTACTATTTTGATGCCTCATTAAAATAGCTAACAGATTGCTTGTTCTTTTGGAAGGATGCAATAGCAATGTCGGGTATTTGAGTAGAATTGACATCACTTAAGGAAGCTTTCTGAGACGGAGTTTCTTCACTACTGGTGCCAACTTGGTCTGAGTCTACTATTTATAGTAATGAAAAAGTTATAGAAGTCCTTCATAGTAATGTTAACCAACTTACTTGGAACTTGGGAAATATTGTCTCAGCCAGTGAAGATTTTGAACGAGTAGAGGATTCTAAAGAAGAATACAGAATACAATTATAATAATAAAGTATTAAATTTATTTAAACACTACCTACCTCCATTAAACAAAAACATTGCAGGTTCTGAGGGAGCTATTCGTATATTGTGAGCACTGCAGTGCATAGCCCATGATCTAGATTCAAATTTGACTTCTAGCAGTTTACAACAATTCTCAAGGTGACATTTCAGACTGAAATAAGGTTCCACTTTGCCATAGTCATAGTGCAATGTATTTAGAGATAATTGAAGTGTAAATTAGTTTTCAAGAGGTCTGGCTGATGTGGAGAGGAAGATTGTCATGACTCTGGTAATGGCCGGAGATACCAACACTGTTGCCTCACCCACCTCAGCAGAGCGGAGGAGTAATGGATGGCAGTAATGAAGGCATGGTCTCCACTCTAGCCATGATGGAGATGATAAAAAGAAGGAATCAGATGCATACAGTGTCGTTAAATGGTTAAAGGTGGATGAAGAGCCTGTAGATGGAATAGGGGAAGAAGAAATGGAGAGGAAGGTGTTTTAGTAATTCCAAGCAAGATGGTGTTTGCATGTATTTGTTCAGTTCAAAGTAGAAGAGAAACAGACTGAAGTGACTTAGACAGACAGAGGGCATGTTTATTTTTATGGTGAAATGTTTTCAATTTCAATGGTACAATTAAAAATGAATTTGCCACCAAAAAAATACTGATAACAATTGATATAGCTATGAGTAACAATAATAACAACAATAATAACAATAATAACAACACCAATAATAATAATCATTTCAGTTTTAATTTAATTATGTATTTGCTTTTGTTGTTAGCTACTGAATAAATTAAGTTCAGTTGTTACTTTTTATTGGATAGCTTTTCACATAGGAGATGAAATGGTGTTGGTAAATCCCTTTAACTTGTAGCTAACTTGAAGTTATATTATCGGATAAATATTCTTATTTAGTCAGAACAAGAACCTACAGTGACAACCAACCAGATATACATAGCTTAATTATAGAAGGCAAATAATAATATATCTATTGATGCATCTGAAGTACTTATGCTGCTGAAAGTATTGGTAATTTAAGTACAGTTCATTTAGGTATTCTGGGATTATTAAAAATAAAAATCGAAGTATTAAAAAGAATATTGAAAGATTAAAAAAAAAAACTTTTTAAGACATGTTTAGAGCTAATTTTAAGGTGTCTGCAATTGAGCTAAGTTCTAAGTCTATAAGTAACTGTATCAATCCATCCCAAGTTGGTGGATAATGAGGAGACCCATTCTTTATCCAGTCCATTAGCACATCTCGACAACACCGCCTGACTATTCCCCGACGCTCGCTATCAATACCTCGTAAGCGAGCTGGAGTTAGTTCCAGTAAATCTCCAACTTCCTCCCACTTAACACTCATCTGATCTTTCACCTTGAGAGTCTGTGGCTGGCCATCTTTGTCTGTCCACTTTAGCAATGTTAAATTTTTTAAAGAAAATTCAAAACCTGAAAATTGTAACAAATAATGAAGAGCATTTAAACCACTAACTTCTGGCCAGTTACCTGGTGTAGCAGCAGCTGCAGAATATCTTGGACACTGAGCCGCCTCAATGGGACTGTTGTTGCTGGATGCTTGCTGGCATGGAAATCCATCCTCTGAAGTGACAATTCCTCTGGATGCTCTACCTATGATAATTGCAATATATAAAGGAAATGAATAAAGGATGCTGCTGGATGGATGGATGGATGGATGGATTTGCTGCTGGGCTAGCTACAAATTAAATAATTAAAGTATATATATTATAAAGGAATTAGTATCACTTCCAACTGTCTCAGAGAATTTCTTTGCTCTATATTATAGCCATCAGGGGTTTTTTTCTTAGGGCTAGCATGTATTTTTCTTGCTGTCTCTACTTTGTGATGACCAAAGCAATGCTGGTATAATCCTTTTTTTTTAGCAATTCTCTGCAAAAGCCAATTTAGCCAAACACTTTAAAGTTGACCACAACACCCTGACAGGAAGTAAACAAACACATTAATTACATTCCCATAGAACAAAATGATGTATAGATGGTGACCAGACCCTTCCCTCCACCGCTCGGTCGGTAAAGGGTCTGGTTCGTGAGACTACAGCTAATAGTTACTTATATATTGAAACAAATAAATCAACAAAACAATACAACATAGTGACATACATTTCACATCCTCTGAAGATGTCTTGTCGGGCATAAAATTGACATCACTTAAGGAAGCATTCTGAGACGGAGTTTCTTCACTATTGGTGCCAACTGAAGGTTTTGAATGAGTAGAGGATTCTAAAGAAGAATACAGAATATAATTATAATAATAAAGTATTAGATTTTTTAAACATAATCTACCTTCATTAAACCAAAACATTCCAGGTTCTGAGGGAGCTATTCGTATATGGTGAGCACTGCAGTGCATAGCCCATGATGTAGGTTCTAATTTGACTTCATGCAGTTCACAACAATTCTCAAGGTGACATTTCAGACTGAAATAAGGCTCCACTTTGCTATAGTCATAGTGCAACTTATTTAGAGATAATTGAAGACAGGTATCGAATGTTTGCCGAAGTCTACTACAAACTTCACTTGGTGAAGTTGCTCTTGGAAGAGCTAACTCATTTGGAGGGTAATTCTGAAGAACAGCACTGACTTCAAGATGAGAGAGATGACTTCTGAGGCAAATTTGGTCCATATCTAGTGAATAATTTACCTGTAAAGATACTTGGTCTTGGTAAATTTGGTTTTCTAACAAATCAAATGTTAGATTCTGATCTCCTTCAGGATTCAATAAGAAAGAAATGAGCATACCAAACAAACCTTTAGGACAGTGACCAAGTTTGAAAGTGATAGCAAGAGGAGCAATAACGGTGCTGATTGTATCTGATGGAGACTCTTCGACATGATTTAGAACTGAAGGTATGAAGTATTTGAGCACTCCCTTCTTGTCGGTAATAGAAACAGCTACACGAAGGTGAAGAAGAAACTTGAGAAACTGGTCTGGTGTGATTTTGTCCTTCTTACTCAAAAGATTTTTAAAAACAGAAGCATCTAAAATTCCTCTCTTGCAGAAACTGTCTTGCTGATTCTTTGGTATAGATCCAGATGACAAGAAAGTTTCCAGTATAAGTTCAGTGACTTTGTTAAAGAGAACTTGAGGCTCTTTAATAATGACATCTGATAGACCTTCAATGTCATAGTGCTGGATAATACCTACTCTGAAATGAAGGAAATGAAGAAGTGACACCATCTCTTCTTCCTCAATATAAAACTTGGCTGCCAATTTCTTGCAACGATCCATCGATAAGACTGTCTCGTGAATACTGTGTAGTTCCAGACAGAAGAGAAGATAACTCACAGGATATTCAATCAAAAACTCATCTCTATCGTGAATGAATTTGTTGATATCAGAGCGAAGCTTCTGAAACTGCTGGTCTTCACTGCTGGTATTGTCTACCTTATATATGACGGTGTTCAAAGGACCATTAGAATAACGAACTAAGTGGAAGAAATTTCTCTCACAAATCATTTCGTGAAGCATTAGATTGATGCTGTCAAGAACTGATCGAGCTTCTGAAGTGATTCTGTCAATATGTGTACCTACTATAAAGACAATAGGCTCGTGACACATTGAGGAAACCTTCTCAAGAACACCTTCTTCAGTAGTCTGTATGGCAGAAACACTGGTAAGGAATTGAATGAGAGCATCCATTGTAGAAATAGAGGATTGATACTGGTTGATAATTTCTCCATTGGCTGATCTGTACTGAATGATGTTCTTTGTATGAATGTCAATGTCAGTTCTCATGACAAAGATAAAAATAGAAGGACCAAAGATCAGAAGAGAAAGGCTCTCTTGAAATTCCACCTGTCCGCCTGTATCTCTGATGTAAAGAGAATTTTTAGTTTGCAAATCTACAATATTTTTTATGTTGTGTTTATTCAGTACTTCTCTTACGTGATACTGAATGTCAGACCCTGGATAGTCTAGCTGGTATGGACTGGATTCATAATGCTGCAGACGTGGCCTTTTTATGGCATTTCCTGGAATAAACTCTTTGTAACTATCCAATTGAGAAACCACAGACTCGTCAAAGTCAGTGACTTTCCATGTGTTGTCTTCACAGGTGTAAGCTGGAGTATGTGTGGAGGAGGGACCTATTTGAACGATGACTATTTTCTCACACATGCCAGTGGAGGAATAGTACACACGAAGTGGCTTGTTCAGGAGACGATCCAACAACGATGTCTTGCCAGATCCAGGGAGTCCTTTCAGTAGAATATTGGCTATCTTTCTTCTGATGCTTTGTTTATTAAATATTGCTGATGTCACCTCATCAGTGAACTTGTGCTTCTCAGGAATCACTTTACCTAATAATCAAACATGAAACAAATATCTAGATCTCAATCTAAATGCATTTACAATATTTAATTATAAGACATACTTAATTCTAAAAAAAGCATGTTACGAGATATAATAGCATGAAAAACTGCTAAACTTGGGGTTAACAGCACATGGCACATGCATGAGATGGCATAGCAGTCATCCTGTCTCCTTGTTCATCTATCATGCTATGATTTTGGAGATTACTGACAATGAAGCATTAAATTCAGAGCTCGAAATAGCTTTGGGTCATGGACAACATCTGGTTAATTTCGTCAAATGATCTGATGCAGTATAGGTAAGCCAAGTAACTAGGTTAGGGCCCAGTTGCTCTTGGCTATCCAGCACTTGACCATAGCCATTGTCAGTGCTCTTCCATTTGTTGGAGTGGTTGACCCTTCCGTTTCTGAACTGAAGCTATAGAACTGTTGTCAATGCTAGGCTGCCACTCGGGATTAAATCTCCCTGCCATAGAAATTTAGTAGAATTGTTGAAGTGTTCAGTGTGTATAAAGTTTCAAGACATGCTTTGCTGCATGAGAAACTTCAAACCTGGCTTTATAAATGGTTAAAAAAATTTAGAGCTTCCTGCTACAAGGATCACATGGCAAGTGACATGCACACACGAACGATGTTGCTATTGAAAAAGAATCTTCATTGTCAGTCTTGGACTCCTCCGAAGGGTGGCCTTTACCATAAAAAATGATTATTTTTAATTTTTGACTGTTTATTTTATTTATATTTATTCTGTAGTTTGAAGCTTTTGAAGCTGTGTCCAAAGTTTCAAGCCAGTTGGAAATTTCTTCATTCATTTATAATTTTTTCCGCCATTCCTACTTATAGTACACACATTGCCCAGGAAGAATCTAATCTTAGTTTTACTGCTACTGCTTGTACAGCATGTCTTCGCCATTCTTTGTTTAAAACTATAGCTCATTATAGTTAAAAAATAAAACACACAGGAAGAGCTATTCAACCACGTAAACTGCACTTCAATGGGGG
>WLWD01001157.1_pt1 | contig 29807 bp, 12 predicted proteins | sample 6712731 | NCBI WGS metagenome assembly WLWD01 (sample SAMN12718690, study PRJNA576275) | sponge metagenome | isolation source: marine sponge | host: Mycale hentscheli | place: New Zealand: South Island, Marlborough, Capsize Point | collected 2014-11-01
TCACCCTAGAAATTGAATTGTTTACCGTTTTGAATTCTTTTGCGGGTGCAGTTCAAACTTGAAAACTTAAGGGACTTCCATTTCTATTTGAGTTAGTGGGGGTGGTAAGTCAATGCGCTCTTTGTCCTGGTAAGCCGTGCGCAACAGTATTTACTTGAAAATACATTGTCCACTAGACTACTGCGAAGGTAGTCTGTGTAGGTGCATGTCCAGTTGTGTCAAAGCATTGTGTGTTACAACCACTACTTAGCTAAAGAATATCACAAAGAAAACTTTTAAATAACGTGTATTGTTTTGTTGTTGTTTTTTTCCTTCAATTCAAGCAGTTGCAGAGAGTTGTTATTATGCACTGAAATCCCTTTACCTTGTATGCTAAATTTAAAAACTGGACCTTATTTTCAGTAGCTTCAGTGTTAGAAGTCAAAATCATCCATATAAAAATAGTATAGTCTTTAGGCTCGCTCGCCATTTTTGCTCAAGCACATCACTAGTAGTGTTATATATTTATGTATGTATGTATGTATGGATGGTACGTATGCTCTTTAAACGCGCGCGCGGGGAACTTTTTCTCCTAAAAACACGGCTATTTAGGCTTGACTCCAGTTTATTCTGAAACTACAGCATTAAGCAAACCTTACTTTATACTTAAGCTCCAAAGTATGAGAAAATTCCTGCTAAAACGCTTGTTTTCAAGACACAAAAAGTTGATTCGACAGTTACTATGGCATTGAAGACCCTTTTCCAGACTTAATTTCAAAACTCCGCCGTTTTATGGGGGGATACGGAGTGCCGATTGTTGGTTGTTCAAGAGCCGTTGGTGATCACAATGCCTATATTAATTGCCATGAAGCTACTACTACTTCTCGAGGGAGCGGAGATAATACGCATCCATATTGTTACTAAATATGCAAAATTAACTCTGGCCTTTCTTTTTTTTAGCTAAGATCTAGTCACAGTGACTATAAATTCAAATAGTCAGATTGGCTCAAATTTGGTACTACAAAGTTACCACTGCTCAAGAAATGAGTAAGAAAGTAATTGTGTATTTGTGTGCTAAATTGATTGTCTTTTGTTTTTGTAGGTGAGAGCTTGTTGTCAAGAATTCAAGGTAATTCCGATGGTCAAAGTAACTTCAATTTGATACTACAGAAGTTATCAATACTCAAGAATGATGTAAGTAGTAATTCCATATTTGTTGGCCAAAATTACAAATAATAACACTGGTTTATTTTTTTATCGTAGCTGAGAGCTTGTTCAAGAGTTACTGGTGATTGAGATTATCAGAATGGTTGATGTTTGATACTACAAAAGTTACCATTAATAAGGTAAGAGAGTGATTTTGTATTTGTTTGCTGAAACAAATGTCATAACTGCTATTATAGTGTTTGCATGAAGCTAAAACATAGTAACTTTTTATGTTACCTAACTATCAGGCTTGCTCGCCATTTGTGCTCAAGCACACCACTAGTTATCATCATTTCATGCTCTATGACTTACTCTTTTTGTTCCATTTAACGCATACTGGTGTGCGTTTATTAGAGATTTTTGTTTTTGTAGTCACTGTTCACGTTGTTGAATGTTTGACGAAGTAATAAAGTGTATCTGGTTGAATCTTGTCAGCAGTTAACTGTTAGCTAATATAGCTAAAGCGATTCCTCCTCCCTTTTGTTCCTGGTGGAGTTGAGGAAGCTACAAACAAAAAAGAACAAGTAAACTCACACACAGCTAGCTTGCTGTGTGTGTGCCTTTGCTACCAAGGTGGTCCTTTGGGAAGGAAACAAACATTCATTGCCTGTTGGGATTTACAACCCCAACACCAGTGAGGCAATCATCTACATAGAACGAGGATCGTATTGACTGTGTTACAAGTGGATAGTCCTTCTCACACAACTCTGCAAGTTTGTGGAGAGTCTGTGTTGCTAGGAATGGCGACGTGGTGACGCCAAAGGTTAGTCTCTTCATCCGAGCACTGACAAGCTGCCCAGATTCTTGGCGATGAATGAAATGATGGAAGTCTCTCTCATCAATATGCAACAGGATCTCCCTGAACATTTTGGAGATATCGGTTAAAGCTATCTGATGCATTCTGAAACGTGTCAACACAGTAGTAAGCAGAGGGTAGAGGTTAGGACCTGGGAGCAGCTGGTCATTTAGTGAGTAGCCTGACGCTGTCTTACATGAAGCGTCTAAGACTGCCCTCAACTTTGTCGTTGTCGATGACTCCTTCACCACTCCGTGTATAGGGAAGTAGTAAAGTTGATTGTCTGGCTTTTCCAACTGGCTCTTAGGTACTACTTCAGCATGGTCTAAGGTGAAGTACTCCTTCATCACCTTCTCAAATTGTTCAAGTTGTCCCTTGACCTTGAGGGATTTCTCATTTCGAAGGAATAGTCTTAATGTTTCGGCAACATCCTTGAAACTCTTTGTCCATCAAAATGAAATACTCTTTTTCACAATCATGTGTGTGCCTATACAAGCTTCTTGCTAGAGAAGATTAGTCACCAGAAGTGAATGAGTGAGTTGAGAGCACTTCAACAATTTGTCAGGAACTTTACTCATGCAAGTAACCTAAAGGGTTAAGACAACAACACTATGAGTATCAGCAGTGTGTGTGTCGGAGTGTACTGCATCTTACACGGGTCATCTGGATGCTGTCCACCATGCTAGTTGAATACTGTGTACTCTTCGAAGACGGTCCCACAAATCAGGTTTAAAGCTCAAGCCTCAGTAATAGCTTAAAATCCCTATTTTGCAGTAATATCTCTAAAGGCAGTCATCTTGCAGCACTGAACACTACCACTGATATAATATAGAAAAAGCTGGTAAAGTGAATAGCGAATCCCTTTGAACTCAACACATTTTGTTTACTTTATATGGCACCAAGGTGATAAGTTATATTATTCTGATGTAAACAAACAATAACAAGTTATTCCATATTAATTACTACATGTTCATTAATGGCACGTGCAGTTACAACTGGCTTTGGTGTTGGCATGGGTGCCACTCGTCGATGGGCTCTACATAAACAAGAATATCACATCGGGCAATTTAAACCAACGACACCACAACAAAAGTTATTTGATATATAATTGTTAGAAAAATTATAATATGAAGTGAACTGGTTAATTGAACTTCTAAATATATTTTGGATTTAGCTAGTGTTAATTTATAGGCCAAATAGCAATCTATATAATAATTTATATAAGGACAATTTGTTAGTTGTGTAACATACTCAGTTTACTTGCACCGCAACCACTTGTTCTGTTAATTTAAATGCTTACCTACACCATATGAATTGCATCACCAGCCTCAAACAGGCCAGAGCAGTGACAGAATGAGCAGTATAGGGGAAGCAATAGAAAAGAAAGAGAATAGAGACTAACAGAGAGACAATCATTGTTTAATGGTTAATAATATATAATTTACCTACTAAATATTATAGTTTCTAGCTACATGAATTAATACCTGGTAAATTTTGTTGGCTTCTTCCCAGGCTTCTGATCCATTTTGTTTCTATAATATTTCTTGTACAATAACACAACTACTACTTGAAGGATGTGACAAGACACTCCTCCTAAGACTATAAGAACAACAACCGGTATGACTATGTGACGATTCTCTTTGATTTGCTGAGCAATATATGATCTAATTAAATATCCAGTTCCAGAATTGGGGCCTTTATTGTATCGTAGTCCTGAATAATTTTGTGGGGAGTAATATGGAGTGCCTTCTTCCACTATTAAAATAGTAAATAAATACAATCAAATTAATCAAGCAATTAGTCTAATAACTATGGAACAACTATGGAAGGGTAAATTTATAGGTAGCAGTCACTTCTATCTTCATCATATAGTACAGAGAGCCATCATCATTTAGACACTGCAAACAATTTACTAATATGTAATGCTTTAATTGAGGTATTATACAAGCACCAGTATTGTATTTATGTTAGTTGTAACTCATTATTTTCAACATACCAACATAAAATGAGTCATTCAAATCCAGTAATTCATGTTTTAATGAGTACCAGCCATTGCTCTTGGGCTGATTGACAGCCCACCTTAAGAGTGAATTAAGACCATCGGTTTCCAACTTGTAATATGAATTGTCAGGATCAATGAAGCTATTGTTAATGTACCATGATATCTCAGTCTCTGATGTGAAAAAATATTGTCCAAACAAAGCAGTATAGGATAAATTTTTGAATTCTATTTCATTCCATTCAGTTATTTTCACTTTATCTATAGCTAGAATACAAAATAATGATAGGAAAAAAATAATGTTCACTTTGTCCAGTTGGACTCATAATACAAACTCCATACAATTGGAACAAACTGTATAAAAAACAATTATAATATTGGGATTTAGCATTCATGGTTTTAGTTCTTTGGAAATTAATAATATTGAAATTCATCAACACTCTGTCTGATTTTTTCCAATAGTAATGTATTAAAAAAAGTTTCTGATATTGGCATTCTTACAGCCTTGATATAACATTGCAGGCTAGAGTAAACAGTATGACCAGAGGTTACATATGTTTTAAATCATTACGTAAGAATAAGTGAGAGTATAGCTCTCAGACCATGCCGGTACATCTAGGTAGGTTAATTTAAACTTTCAATATTACCTGGAGCTAGCAATATATTTAGATCATCTTCTTCAACATACTGACAAGAATAAAACCCAGCACTATCTTCTGTAACTTCTACATGAATTTTATTTGAATGAATTGGATCTACTTGAGCATTGTCTGGTAGTCTTGAAGGCATTGTTAGTTCATCTTCATAGTATGTTAGCATATCAGCACGGTATATCCAATGTAAAAATCCTTGGTCACTGCATTCAAGAGTAACACTGGAATTCAGTGGTGCCCTAATCAATTTCTCTTTTAACAATCCATTATTCATGCCATTGACAAATAACCTGACCTTGGGTCTTTCTAAATATGTAAATTAACATCTCATATGGTCAAAACTGAAATGACTTATTTACATGGACTCTCAAAGCTCCATTTATTACAGTTCATAATTTGCTACTATATTATAACATATTTTATTTCCATATACATGAGGGTATTAATAGTAACTTGTCTTAATCAGCATAGGATGATGTATATTATTAACTTCTAGTTTATACATCCTCTTGATTGTGGTTGTTGACTACTATATTATAATAATTGTAGGCAATGTATATAATCAATTTACATCCACAACTTTTGCTATTGTCGTACAGCAGATCAAATTTTCTAATGTAAGTAGCAAATATAAGAAATACGCTCTGTGGTATTTACAAAATAAGGTTTTTAAGACAAAAATTGATAGCATAAAACACATTTAAGAATAGTTAATAAAAGTCTCTCATTCAATTTACCTTACAAATACCAGGTGGGGTTCAACATTTCTGCCTGTTATTGCATTAGAATTGTAATTTATATCATGTAAAACTCTAGCTAGTAGCAATACAACAAAACTTCATGATTTATTGAAGTACACAATGCTGTTATTGAAGTTCTTGCTATTTGTGCACTAGTACAAGCTAATTTTTGTTTTTTTTTGTTTTTTTTTTGCACTTCAAATTTTACTTACCTCCAACAACTAGCTGAGCCAGCTTTGATGATCCAGTCACATCAGTTGTTATACAATAATAATATCCTTCATCGTGTAATTCAACATTTTTGACACGAAGTCTGCTTGATATCTAAGTGTTATAAACACATTATCATTATGCTATTTTAGATTATTATCTAACAATAATTTTCTTTGATATATTTTTTGTCTTCTTATTACTGTGGTGTATAGACTCTTAATCTGTTGTTGTTTTTTGTTGTTGTTGTTGATTTATTTTTTGTTGTTGCTTCTTTTCCTGCCAATTATTTGTTTGCTATAGACTGCAAAAAGTATAGACTGCAAAAAGTATACGCTGCCTATGTTTAAGCAGATTTAATCGATAGGTAATGTTGAACTTACATAGAAATTGCCATTTTTTTTTGCCATTTTTCAGAGGAGCCACACTTTGCACGATACTTGTCCTTGATACATGAGGCAATGTTGCATTTGCTTTCTGCCACAATAGTCCAGTGTTATTGTTAACACTGATAACGGCACAATAGAATGAGGTCGGCTCATTCACTTTAACGAATTTTCCATCAGGAAAATCAAGAAATTCTACAGCACCATCTGATGCTAAGAGCACATGTAACAATATAAGTATCAGTAACTAACCAAGGATTAGTATATAATCTATTCAAGTACTTTCACTTATATACTAGTTAAAACTATTTCCAGTTACTACTTAGGTTATTGATCCATCTCCATATACCCAGTAAGCAGACTCAAGATAACTGAAAATGTAGATAGTAATAATTCCATAATACAAAGGAATGTCAGCAGGCTAGTATCAAGAATTAATCCTGAAGCGCTTGCCCAGAGAGTAACAGTTAGTTTATCTTTGGTCTGTGAAACATTCAATCATTAATAAAAAGAAATGAAAACAGTATGCCAGAATTATTTCGAATTATTTTTTAAGATAAAATCAGTCTTTTTGTGGTCGCACTACACGTTGTAGGGAAGATTCTAATACACTAAGTAGTCACGGGAATTGAACTTGCTGACTCCAGCGGTATTTGTAGAAACAACGAGGTCCGGCGTGCTCGTACATATATTATTTAGCTAAACACCTAAGTCTGAGTGATCTGACAATTAACACGAATCTTATAGTTAGCTATGCGCTGTATTGTTAAAGTGAGTTATCAGACGTACGAGTGGTCAGATGTACGAGTGGTCAGATGTACGCGGTCAAATGTACCCGAAGTTAAATGGCTTAAATTAAGTAAAGGCTTTTCAGATACTCTTATAGTCGCCAATGAATGTAACGGAAGTCCTATCGTTGGGATAAGCCCCAAGAATAAAATGCTATTCAAGGCTTAAAAGTCATTGTGGGATAGTCACCTAGTGTATTTTGTGTTGTCAGGCAAGGACAAATAATGGTCACTATGTTTGCACTCAGTTAGGGGACTATTTTACTGTGCATTGTTAGGAACTGCCGCTGTTCTAAATTAGTAAGGCGTTGCACATTCTGCTTGAACTACCACGTTTAGGGGATCTTACAGGTCAGCCCTCACCACGCTCTGGACATTGCAAACTAGGTCTTTAGTATTACGAGTAATTATGTCCAAATCTCGGTAGAGTTCGCTCGCTTTGCTAGCTATCCTAAACTACCTGTGCTTCATAATGAAATACACACATAAGCGAGCTATTGGTGTTAGGATAAAATGAAGACCAGACTCGCTTGATTTATCACCCCGAGGAACTGGTAACATGGAGAGCACCGAAGACGCTATAGGATTGACGTAATTAAGCCCCTCGTGAAAAAAAAAAAATACAGAGGGAGGTTTATTGTACCTGCACACTCGATACACGCGAGTGCGTTACAGTGAAATTTCATCCGTTTGCGCCCGAAAGTGTCTCGCTGTTCAATAATTTGCAGCAGTTAACAAAACGTTGGGTGGTTGACAGTAATAACAACAATAATAATAAATAAAGGAATAATACAGTAAAAGTTAATAAAAGGAAACAATATAATATTAATAATAAAAAGTTCACCATAATAATTTAATAATAGTATAGTTAATTATACTGATAGTTAATAATGATAAAGTTAATAATAATAACAATGAATAATAGTAAAAGTTAACGTACTAAAAGTTAATGTACTAAAAGTTAATAATGGTAATAGTTAATATACTAAAAGGTAATAATAAAAGTTGAAGTAGTAATAGTTAGTAATAATCAATAAAGTAATAATAGTTAGTAAGTGTATCATTAATAGATAGTTACATACATAATTACGTTCAAGTATGAAGTTGGTTACCTGTGATGGCCACTAAAACAGCCACTAAAATCACTAAAGCAAAGCTCATTTTCATAGAGCAACTTTTGAGTTCCTTCACCAGCAACCAAAATATAGGTTCCTTCACCACCAACCAAATATCGGGAACTAAATGTCTAAGCGTGATCGTTCACTTTTTATAGAAGCTTGCAAACGCTGTTAGCACATTTTTTCCATCACGCATTTGTACAAATAATCCTCCTAGTCCACTCCACTTAAAAACTTTTTATTTGTATAATGTGTTCACTAGATTGACACTTTCTCACCTAAAGGAGTCTTGAAAAAAGCAAAGGAAAAGTGTGAAAAAATCGTCCCCTTTAGGTGAGAAAGGGTCAATCTAGTTTTTATGAAGGGTCTAATTTGCGAGCGAGCATAGCTTGCTAGACACTTATAGGGGTAACGCAATTGAAAATCGGGGATGTTTGTTTATTGGCGAGCGAGCGGAGCGATCGAGACAGTATTAGGGGTAGATAGTGCAAAATCTGGCATATGTTATTGGCGATCTAGCGGAGCTATCGAGACAGTATTAGGGGTGGATAATGCAAAATCGGGTTTATGTTATTGGGGAGCTAGCGAAGCGAGCGAGACAGTTCTAGGGGTGGATAATGCAAAATCAGGTATATGTTATTGGGGAGCTCGCGAAGCGAGCGAGACAGTACTAGGGGTGGATAATGCAAAAGCGGGTATATGTTATTGGGGTGCTAGCGAAGCGAGCGAGACAGTACTAGGGGTGGATAATGCAAAATCGGGTATATGTTATTGGCGAGCGAACTAAGCGAGCAAGACAGTATTAGGGGTGGATAATGCATAATCGGGTATATGGTATTGGCAACGTGCGTATCGAGCGAGACACTTACAGGGGTAACACAATAGAAAATAGGGGATGTTTATTTGGGACCGTCTACAGGAAAACCAGGCACAACGCGGCACCCTTCGAATTTTTTTTTGCACATATCAAAACTTCTGTCACATATGCTGTACAAAAAATTACAAGCCTTTTCCACAGAAATGTACTGTTGTCAATTGCAAGTCAGACCAAATATAGATAATTTATATGGTTTTTTCAATTCTTTCTTATTAGGTCTCAAAACATCAATCAATACAGTTAGATTCTTGTTTTTTACCTTCTATTCTTGCCTATGATACCCAGCACATTTGGAGCAAATCCACTACATCGCCGCATTTTATCGTTTTAGTCGAGTTCTCCGAATTTAGCCTAATAGAATTTGTACTGCAATTTGCCGACTCAGCAAACGACTTGCAAAAAATCTTTTACTGCAATGGGAAAATCCCTTTATTACGGGAATCATTAAACGGAGGTGGTTTTTAGCTGCAGCCCGAATGTCGCCAGTCACTTCAATAAGTATTGAATAATGATTAAACAGTTTCATAATAACACGTTCATAGTTCAACTGGATTTGAGTTAATTCGTTAGACTTGACAACAATAGCATCCTTGTCTTGGGATAAATCAAAAGACGGTAGCTACTCCAGTCTTGCCAGGATGAGAGATACTCCAAAGAAAATAGCTACAACAATAATTTAATCATCTTACTAATAATTATAACACTAAGCTTTTCTCAAACATTTGTAATTGAGTGTAGACAGTATAGAGACTGCTGTTGTTCTAGTTTACATTGGTACTCACCTAGTCTTATACTCAGCCTAATATATTGCCTTTTTTTAGGCTTAACTTTAACAATCATGCCACTTAGCTTTAACTTACTTGTTGATATTGTATGTCAGAGTCATTCCACACAGGTTCACAGCTTTCCCTTATATAGCTAGCGATTTTGCCAATGTGCGTGGTTAGCTGTCCAATTCAACGGATAACTATTATATCAATGTAACAGTAAAAACTAAGTTATGGAGGATGGGAAAGTTGTAGCTATTCAAGCTATGGGGGAGCCAAGCGTAAGCAACAGCTGTTGAAATGGCCGAGCACTTCATGGAAATTTGAAGTCAGTGAGGTGAAAGTAAATCATCAGCTCATAAACAGAAAAAGAAAACTGGAAAGCCAGTTGGAAGAAGAAAATAGCAAGAGAAGGAGACTTGAGAGTGAATTGAAGAATATGAAAAAGTACAAAGGAACAGGCAACAGTTATTGCTCGACTGAATACTGGACGATTGGAGAAAAGCAAAGGATCTTCATTACGACCATGGAATGAATGTATAGGCAGCAGCAGTATAACAGAAAGAAAAATATAGCCAATGGAGTTAAGGCTGCTTTAAGTTTTTGTAGTGACAAGGGATTCGAGCCGTGTTCAATCGAAATTCTAAATGTTGACACAGGGAATCATGAAACGCTACAAATTAAGAATGCAATGTTTTCACACAACAAAGACAATTCTGTAAAATCAGTTGGTGGTGAACTTCATTCCAGTCTTTATATAAAGGATAAATTTTGTATATCAGATGAAGCATTTCATGAAATATGTATGCTTCCCAGCCTTCCCAAGTCAGGTCAAATGAAAAGGCTAGCACATGAAATAAATTCAAAATATGAAATACTTAACACACCGAATGGGACCATTGGAGTTCAGCAGTCACTGAAAAGTCGCATAGAAATTCGAATGCCTTACCTTGCAGACAAATATCAAAGAGAAAAACGGGCATTGACTTGTAGTAAATGTAAAGAGTTGGTCACAATCGTCGCACTTGTAACTAAAGTAGTTTGCATCAAATCATTATTACACACATTATTGGTCTCACTAACATAGTTTGTATTCATGTTTTACAAAATAAAATCAATTTACACATAAAATAACTAATCAAAATATGTGACCGTCTACGGGAAAATCGGGCACAACGCGGCAAGCGTAAACGTCGCAAAAAGATCGATTTAGTTCTTAAAATTGTATTAAATAAGCCTAACGAAGGGAACGGTTAGGCGATATATAGCGGGAATGGCTAAAGCTACGGCGATAAAACTTGGAGAGCTTAATATCTGCTTGCCACGGAGTCTGTAAGTGCAAAAAAAATATTTTTCGTCGGGGCCGCGTTGTGCCCGATTTTCCTGTAGACGGTCACATATTTGCTTCACTCCACGATTTGATTCTGCTTTCTTTAAAGGTGGTAGATATATATCCTTCTCTGTGTATTCCAGGTAACTATGTCTGACTTTCTTTCTTAATCTTGAGGACATTCTGCAACTTCAAAAATATTTATAAAGAGCACACCTACGTAATTGGCGAGCGAGACACTTACAGGGGTAACACAATCGAAAATCGGGGATGTTTGTTTATTTGTTTATATATGGACGTACGTATGTCATTTTGTACTTTGACCCTCCGTATTTTTGTGTTCGGTCCGCGTTCGACCCTATCCCAAACTTCACTAAACAGAATCCTCCGGTTTAGCGACCATTACCCGTATCACCTTAGAAATTGAATTGTTTCCGGCTTTGAATTGTTTTGCGGGTGCAGTTAAAACTCAAAATCTTATGGTAGCTCCATTTCTATTCGAGTTAGTGGCGGTGGTAAGTTAATGCGCTATTTGTCACAGTTATAAGCCCTACTCAACAGTATTTACTTAAAAATGCATTGGTCCACTAGACGAACCACGAAGGTAAGTCTTGCGTAGGTATGTTCAGTTGTGTGAAATTATTGTGCGTTACAACTACTATTAAGAATATCACAAAGAAAATTTTAAATAACGTGATTTGATTTTGTTGCTTCTTTTTCAATTCAAACTGTTGCTGGAGCGGTTACTATGACATTGAAACCCTTTACCTCATAGTAGTGTAAAAACTCGACTTTATTTTAATAGCTTGAGTGTTAGTTGTTAAAATTAAATTTAACAATAGTGTAGTTTAAGGCTCGCTCGCCATTTGTGCTCAAGCACACCACTAGTTTATTTATTGGCGAGCGAGCGTAGCGAGCGAGACACTTACAGGGGTACACACGAAAATCGGGGATGTTTGTTTATTTATTTAGATATATGTATGGACGTACGTATGTCATTTTGTACTTTGACCCTCGCGTTTTTGTGTTAGTTTGGTTGTCGACCCCGTCCCAAATTGCACTAAACAGAATCCTCTGGTTTATCGATCAGTACCCGTATCACCCTAGAAATTGAATTGTTTACCGTTTTGAATTCTTTTGCGGGTGCAGTTAAAACTTGAAAACTTAAGGGACTTCCATTTCTATTCGAGTTAGTGGCGGTGGTAAGTCAATGCGCTATTTGTCATGGTTATAAGCCGTGGGCAACAGTATTTACTTGAAAATACATTGTCCACTATACTACTGCGAAGGTAAGTCTGTGTAGGTGCATGTCCAGTTGTGTCAAAGCATTGTGTGTTACAACCACTACTTAGCTAAAGAATATCACAAAGAAAACTTTTAAATAACGTGTATTGTTTTGTTGTTGTTTTTTTCCTTCCAAGCAGTTGCAGAGAGTTGTTACTATGGCACTGAAATCCCTTTACCCTGTATGCTAAATTAAAAAACTGGACCTTATTTCCAGTAGCTTCAGTGTTAGAAGTCAAAATCAATAGTATAGTCTTTAGGCTCGCTCGCCATTTGTGCTCAAGCACATCACTAGTTTATTTGTATAATTATGTATGGACGTACGTAGGCATTTTTGTACTTTGACCCTCGCGTTTTTGTGTTAGTTCGGTGTCGACCCCGTCCCAAATTGCACTAAACAGAATCCTCTGGTTTAGCGATCAGTACCCGTATCACCCTAGAAATTGAATTGTTTACCGTTTTGAATTCTTTTGCGGGTGCAGTTAAAACTTGAAAAACTTAGGGACTTCCATTTTTCTATTCGAGTTAGTGGCGGTGGTAAGTCAATGCGCTCTTTGTCATGGTTATAAACCGTGCGCAACAGTATTTGCCTGAAAATACATTGTCCATAGACTACTGCAGGTAAGTCTGTGTAGGTGCATGTCCAGCTGTGTCAAAGCATTGTGTGTTACAACCACTACTTAGCTAAAGAATATCACAAAGAAAACTTTTAAATAACGTGTATTGTTTTGTTGTTGTTGTTTTTTTCCTTCAATTCAAGCAGTTGCAGAGAGTTGTTACTATGGCACTGAAATCCCTTTACCCTGTATGCTAAATTAAAAAACTGGACCTTTCAGTAGCTTCAGTGTTAGAAGTCAATAAAAATAGTATAGTCTTTAGGCTCGCTCCCAGTTGTGCTCAAGCACACCTCTAGTGATATTCATCAGCTGTATTTACTGGGAGCACCTCAGCCAAATTACAAGCTAGTTGCAAAAGCAGCTGCTGCATGACTATTGTACCTATTTGACATTTTGCCTAGAATAGTTTTGATATGCTTACAGTGTTGTCTGCGTCCAGATATTGAGCTCTTCAAGTTTTATCGTCGTATCTTAAGTCGTTCCCGCTATAATAGACCTAACCGTTCCCTTCGGGCCTCTTGAAACAATACATTTTTAAGAAATCGATTGATCTTTTCTCGATATTTACGCACGCCACGTTGTGCCCGGTTTTCCCGTAGACGGTCACATTTATGTTTGGACATACATATGTCATTTTGTACTTTGACCCTCCGTATTTTTGTGTTCGCTCCGCGTTCAACCCGGTGTCACGTAAAAATGGGTATCCCCAAAAATGGGTATCCCGCATACCCATATTTCCGGAAAAATGGTTACCCCCGCACCCATATTTCCGCAAATATAGGTACCCCCATACCCATATTTACGAGAAATATGGGTATCCCTTCGAAAATATAGGTATCCCCTGGTATGCTGTCCGAGAAAGCTGTGCGCAGCCTTTGAAATAGTCGTAAGCTAATGGCAGTAATAAGGGGAAGGAATCAGCCAGCTCTGACTAGTAAGTCAGCCTTCTGAGTGGTACCTAAAAGATGTTAGTAGACAAAAGAGAGAAGAGACTAGAATAGACCAATGAGACCACAAAAGATTGAAGAGAACAGAAGCTACTAAAGGGATTATAAGATACTAAAGATGATAAAAGAGTCTAATGAGACTAAGCAGAGAATATATAGGCTAAGAGAGACTAAAAAGACTGAAGAAAAATAAAGAAACTAGAAGAGACTAAAAGGGACTAGAAACTTAAGAGACTAAAAGTAACTAGAAGAGACTGAAAGATAAATTAGAAGAAACCAAAAGAGTCTGAAGAAACTAAAAGAGACTAGATTAAACAAAAAGAGACTAAGAGAGATTCAAAGACCTAGAAGAGACTAAAGAAACTAGATGAGACTAAAGAGACTAAGAGAGACTTATAGACTTAAGTGATTGAAGAGACAGACAAGGCTGTAAAGAAACTAAAGAGAGTGGAAGACACTAAATAGTCTAGATGAGACTAAAGAGACTTAAAGAGAATAAAGAGACTAGGAAAGCTAGACTAATAAGACTAGAAGAGACTAAATAGAATAAAGTGACTAAAGAGGTTAAGAGATTAAAGAGAAAGAACAGACTACACAGAGACTGGGAGAAAAGCTAGAAGTGACTAAAGAGACTAGAAGAGATAAAGAAATTAAGAAGATAATATGATACTAACGAGACTAATATGACAAAGAGACTAAGTATCTAGAGACTAAGATACTAAAAAGACTAAAGAAATTAGAAGAGACTAGAGACTAAAGAAGCTAAAAGACTACAAGAGACTAAAGAGACTAGATGAGACTGACATAGCTAAGAGACTAGAAAAAAATAGAAGACAAAAAGACTAAAGAGTATGATGAGACTTTAAGAAATGAAAGAGACAAGAAGAGAATAAAAAGTAACCAAGTTTTCATGCATATGGACTTTTGGCACAAGCTGAAAAATTAGTTCTTTATTTGTCTTTTTTGTCATATCTAGTAATTTCTTATAGTCTCTTTTTAATTCTAATGTTCTTAGTCTCTTCTAGTTTCTTAAGTATATCTTCGAGTCATTTTAATCTCTTTTACTCTCTCTAGTCTCTCCTATTCTCTTTAGTTTCTTCAGTATTGTCTAGTCTCTATAGCCTTTTCTAGTCTCTTCTATGTCTTTTTATAGTCTCTTCATTCTCTTCTTGGTCTCCTCTGTTCTTGTCTCTTTATCCTTTTTTTTATCTCAAACAAGAGTGTGAACTCTGTTGGGGTGGTACAATAGTTTGAATAGTTACCGCGTTGAAATAGTTACCAACAATTGCTTATGATTCCACTGCCTAAACTTAATAACCAGTCTACTCAGCTGATACTGATACATTTTTCATGCCTAACAGAAAAGTAGAAAAGTAAAGGTCTTCTCTTGGTCTCTTTAATCTTTTCAATTTTCTTTTGTCTCTTAGTCTCTTTGTCATATTATTAGTCTCGTTAGTTTCTTTTAGTGTCATATTATCTTCCTAATTTCTTTATCTCTTTTAGTCTCTTTAGTCACTTTTAGCTTTTCTCCCAGTCTTTGTGTAGTCTGTTCTTTCTCTTTAATCTCTTAGCCTCTTTAGTCACTTTATTCTCTTTAGTCTCTTCTAGTCTTATTAGTCTAGCTTTCCTAGTCTCTTTATTCTCTTTAAGTCTCTAGTCTCTTCTAATTTCTTTAGTCTCTTTTAGTATCTTAGTCTTTTCCAGTCTCTTTAGCCTTAGCCTCCTTTAGTCTCTTTAATCTATTCCAGTCTTTGAATCTCTTCTAGTTTCTTTAGTTTTTTCACCCCTTTAGTCTCTTCTATAGTCTTTTAGTCCCTTTTAGTTTCATTAGTCTCTTTATTCTCTTCTAGTCTCTTTAGTTTTTTTGTCTCTTTAGTCTCTCCTAGTCCCTTTAACTACTCCCAGTCTCTTCTCTCTTGTTCTCTTTATTATCTTCTAGTCTCTTCAGTATCTCTAGTCTTTTTAGTTTCATTAGTTCATTCATTTTTTAATCTCTTCTAGTTTCTTTAGTTTTGTCTAGTCTCTTTCTACTCGTCTAGTCTCTTTAGTCTCTCTAGTTTTTTTTAGTCTTTTCCATTCTACTTCACTTCTAGTCTCTTCAGTATCTTTCAGTTTATTAGTCTTTTCAGTTCTGTAATGTAGTTTTATATCATTATAGCTATAATGGGATAATTCTTGAATATTATGAATCCATTATTCGGATATGAATCCTAACAAATTGCACTGAATATCAACTTCCATTCACATATCTTTCATATCTAAAAAGACTAAGTAAGAAGAGAAAAAAGACTAAAAGGGACTAAAGAAATTGAAGAGAATATGAAGAGACTGAAAGACTGAAGAGGCTAGTAGACATTAAGACCCTAGAAGAGCCAAAAGAGACTAAGAAGAGTATAAAAACACTAAGAAGCGAATAAAAAGACTAAAAGAGACTAAAGCGACGAAAAGAGATAAGAATCAATTAATAACCTCAGTATGTAGCTATGTATACCCCACTTCACTACCCCATCAGCTATGTATGTCTTCTATCATAAGGAAAATGTATGGCTATGCAATCCACTTGTTCTTTTTTTTTCTAGATGATTTTTGTTTAAATATATGTTATCTTTTTTCTGAATATTTTTATTTTTCTAATATGAACATTTAGATTTATCTGATGAAATGGTTATTTTAGATAGTAAGTAGCTATGGTATTCAGATACAAACTTTAGCTTCAAGTTGAGCAAGATGTTAAAGTGCAAACTTATTATAGCTAGCTAGCTATCATTGAGCTGTAAAGTAAAAAAAAAACTGCTATATTCACCCCATAGTTTACACTTTATTAGATAAAACAAAAAATAATAGTCATTATACACACTTCAAAGTCAACAATAGTGAAGTTCAGACGTGTTTACAAGATAAACATTTCCATAAACAAGATGATATCTCGAAAACCTCTCTTGGTATATTCGCACATTTCTGATGAAACCAATTGCGACAATGTCTGCACTGTGCCAATCCACCAAATTGTGTTATATCTTTTCCCCAAGGAAGTCTACACGTGCAATAAACGGCTATTTTCTTCGAGCTTACAATGGCAGTGGTGTGACGACGTTCTCTGTGGCATGAAGGAAAGTCAGATATCATTCCCTTTTCGAAACACAAACTTAAATGCTTTCTCATACGAGTCTGATTAAAAGTGTATTGAGAAGGGTCCTAGTTATTGCACAAAGCAGCTGCAAATGCAATTGCGAAAAGCCCACAATCATTCGCTCCAGCTTGTTGTTGAACATTCATATACTTGACCACAAAAGAATCTTCAGGAGTTTTCATTATTGCTGCCAACTGATTTGTTAAACTTGTAGAATAGTTGGGATACAAACTGTCATACACACAGCAACCATTAGGTGGACATCCTATGTTAGATGCGCAAACCCAATGATTACCACAGACATTTATAATTTGTATGAAATCTGTATTTGATGATTTCCAAACTAAATTATGGTATAATGGTAATGGTGACAAGAGACCATTTTGAGTTGGGTATTGATTTTTTAACAACTTTGATGCCGCATAAACATGTGCATCACTTAACCAGCCACCATTCTGAAGGTTCTCTTTATCTGTTTTAAATAAAAGAAGAGTTTCAATCCAATATTTCCCAGCATCTTTTCCATTACTGTCGTTTATTTCTGCATCAAGATGTTTCACTTTTTTCTTCTGAGGTTCTTGATTACCACTAATAACATCATAATTTTCATACCACATTTCCTTCACTTTTGAATTTCTCATCATTGTTCCTTGCTCCTCTGAAGATATCAACTTTACTGGTTTCACTTCTACCATTGTGATCTTTACTTCCTCTTCTAATCGTTCAATATTTTTTTCTTCCTTCGATTTATTACAGCCCGTTTCAATTACAATTTCTTCTTGTGACCTTGCAATCTCCATTCCTTCCTCCACTGAACACCTAACCTTCATTGCTTTCTCTTCCATTGCAATCTTTAGTTCTTCTTTTTCCAACTTCTCAATATTTATTCCTTCCTCTCTTGATTCAGGTCCTACTTCTATCACAGTTTCTTCTTCTTCTTTCTCCTCTGACTTCCACTTGTCATCTTCACAATGTGCAGGTATTGGAATCATAGTTTCACCGTCTTCTGATATCCTACTCTTATTATCTTCACTGCTCTTACCTGTTGTTCTGTCTTCAGATTTAGTACTAAAGTCTATCTCTTCAAATGTTCTCTTTCTATACAATTTCAGCCGACCAATATTAGCCTTATTTTTTATCACTTTACCATTCTTCGACAATTCGTATAGGCCCTTACCCAAACTCCTGGAAATCACATAAGGCCCAAGCCATGCTGACTCTAGCTTGCCCCCTTTCCGCTGTTTTTGTGCAGTATTCTGCAAAAGTACATCAGATCCTATTTCAATTGTTGCTACTTCATGCTTTTTATCGTACAAATTCTTTTGTTTTTCTTGAGCTTTGATAATACTCAGCTCAGCATCACTAAACACTTTCTTTCTTGATTCCATTAATGATGTCATAAAAATGTCAAGCTGAACCTCATCCTTGCATTCTTCTTCTGATATTTTAACATCATTGTCAATTGGCAATCTCATGTGCTGCTGAAAGAGCATGAAGTATGGCGAGTGCTGAATTGAACTTTGAAAAGAAGCTCTGTAACCCATAAGTACACTGTCTATATTATCATCCCAATTATTTTGCTCTTGATTACAAAGTTTAGGCAGACAACGACACAGGGTTTGATTAAAACGCTCAGTGAGCCCATTTGTCTACAGAATCAATAATATATATATATATATATAATATATAATATATATATATATTACAAGAATATTCCTGTCCTAATTAAAAAAAAAACGAAGTTAGTGATACCAGTGGTTGCTTTAGCATTTAATAAATTGCTTACTGATTATACATTCTAATTCATACACGAAAAACCAATCAGTTTATTATAAGTTTATTATATGAGCATACTAAAAGTACCACTGATATTTTCTTCACTTCATTTTATTTTACTTTGCTTTGCCAATTGTATAACATTTTTATGTAATATTTTATTTTTATAGTATTGAAGTACTGTAGGTAGCTATAATTGACTAAAAGAGATTAAACTGAAGTGTTAATCTAGTTTAAACTCATAATCTGCCATTATTACTGCTACTGAAGTTCTGTAAAATCATGCACAGGTTAAATAATTCATGCCATTTGTTACCTCCAACAATAATTGCAAAGTTTAGCTTTAGTATAGTATAGTTTAACAGCAAAGTATTAGTTAAATTGAATACTTTCATGCAATTTGATAAGTCTCAAACAATTTCAAATATTTAATTACACTCTAGCTTACCTGCGGGTGGTAAGCACTGGTTATTTTGTGACGAGTTCTTGTGATTGAATAAAGCTCATTGGATAATTCATTTATAAACTCCCTTCCTTGGTCGGTGATCAAAACCTGAGGGCAACCAAATCTGCACATAAACTACAAAGAAAATAAACTTATCAGAGAAGTAAGCAAAAAACAAAAAATACAATACCGAATTATATGAATTTGCAGATGCCTGCTGCGTGTTTAGAGGGAAGAGGAGCTGCTTCTGCCCACTTAGAAAAATAATCCGTTAAAGTAACAATGTACTTGTTACCTCGTGCAGTTTCTGGGAGCGGGCCGATTAAGTCCATTCCAACCTGATAAAAAAGCTTCGATGTTACAGGAATAGGGTGGAGTGTGCCCACTGATTTATTGAGCTTATTTTGACGTTGACAACGGTCACACGAGTCAACCTAAATACAAGACATCATATCAAATCTAAAACTGAATCACCCTACCCTCGAATAATATTGCCTCCCACCATTATTGTATCAGATCCTGAGTTAGGTGTACATATAAACTTACATATTTTTTAACATCAGTGAAAAGACCAGGCCAGTAATATTTGCTTGATACTATGTCATTGGTTCGATGGAGTCCAAAATGACTCAAATCATGAGAGGCAGCTACAATTCTTTTTCTCTTTTCAAAGTCTTCAATAACCAATCTTGAAGTTCCTGACTTTGCTGCATTGACTTAGAAGAGGCAAAAAATAAGTAAAAAAATTAATACATAATACAAAATACTTAATGAATTAAATTATAACCTGCAGAAATTAAGTGCAGAGTGAATAGTGACCAGATTGCAGAGAGAGTTTCTTCTTTCAGTAATATGGTCATTATCAGCTCAAATAATTATAATAATAGCAAACATTGTTTTTTTTTTATCAGCCACCCAACATTAGACTTCTTGTAAAGTCGTTTTCAGGGGTCTCCATGGTGATACAATAAATATGATAGAAGCAGCAAGAATTGGAAGGTACATTTACAGTTTATCGTGTCCGAAGGGTGATTTTCACTACTCAGCATAGGTAGCCAGCGTCCTGGAAGCTCTAAACCTTTGTCTCTGTTAAAGTTATTGCTGTCTAGTGTGTGTGTATAGCTTTATTAATCTTTAACTCACGATTTTTACTGGCTCTATCTACCTAGTGGTTTCACCTCTATATCACAACTGCAGGGTATACTGTACACTATGATGGCTCTGTGCTGATGGGTATAGTATCCTTGACTTTAGTAAAATGTGGTCTTAGTGTCCTACTTGACTTAAATGCCGTTTTGACACACTCTCTGAATACTCTCATTCAATCCTAATATGTAAGGCATAGAAAGAATTAAACTTTCTCTTTTTCAGTATCTGTGTGATCTCTATAAGGTAACTCTTTAGAGCCTGCCCTAATGTTATCATAACCATTTGTACTTTGTGTAGGTGTTTCTATTCTTCCTTCAAATTATCACTCATATTAGTTACTCTCCTAACTCTCTGATACAAGTATCTGACAATTCCTCTCTATGATTAGGATGGTGGGACTCAATTAAAATGAAAGTATGTCTGTGTGTACAGGTTTTCTGTACTCTCCAATAAACAATCCAGAAAATATAGCTTACCATTTTGTTCTGATTCCATGGTGAATTTATACATAGTTTAATGTTCTAACAATTTTTTTTTACTTCCCGTCTCACTATTCAAAGGGTGTCATCTACATCTCTTCCATAATACACCGGAGCATAGTCTAATGCTACTTGCTCATAACTGTTTTCATTATACCTAAAGTAAGTTGATTTAAGTCAGACCTCTAATAATTCTGTGACACACTAGGATAAAGACATGTTCTCTCATCTAGACTTTCATCATTCTGGAGCTTATCTCTGATCACAGACACTGCCTCATCTATTGGAACATTAGTGAATGGGGAAGACACATCAAAACTCACCATCATTTCATCAGATCTCAATCACACACCATTAACTGTTTGCATGAAATTGTTGAATTATTTATGTATGATTGTGTCTTACCAAACAATGGAGATATCATTGTTGATATGAACTTTGATAAATTATAAGATGGTGATCGGAAACAATGGGTCTAAGTGGGATTCCTAACTTGTGTATACATTTATCAGGGACTCTATGTGATATCAATAAGTGCTATTTCTGTTGTTAACTTAATAAAGTGAAAAAAAATGTTGAACATTTTCTCATTGTAGTAGTAATAACCACTACAGCTGAACGAACCTTTTAAACTCTACGACTCAAGATATAGCTACCTTCAATTAACCTTACTCAACAAAATTTGAAAACTTAATGACTCTGCATTCACATTATAAAAATATGACAGGCAAGATTCTTAGAAAGAATTATTGTGATGCATACTAAAATTTAGCTATATATCACTTGTTTTTGATCACTAAAATTTGACTCGTGTTTTGTTTTAATTAATACCAACCTTACTATCACAGTGTTAAATAGGAGTTGAGTTTGCCCCCCCCAGGTAAATTTATTTTTCTCCACCTATGTATAGAGCTTCCTTGTTCTTTAACTCTCTTAGTGAAGATGATGCTAATGATTTAAAGGGTACAGTTTGTGGTATTTTAAGAAAGTCTAGTCCTTAGTCTCCCAATTTCAATAGTTTAAAATATTTACTGTATTATAAACTTGAATTTATATAGGGAATATAATGCAGGCGTTTTTAACTTATATTAGTGTGGTTTTAGGTATGAGAAGCTTCAAAACTTATAAACTACTGCTTCCTGTTTTTTTGTGTGAAAAATAAATATTTCTAGCTGATTAAATTGACGTGTTTACCACCGGCCACTTTAGGGCCACAAAAAAAAATCTAGTTCGCGAGATATTAAATAATGTCACCTATGTGAACACTAATTAGCTGGGAGACTAAGAATTAATAAGGAAGAATACCATTCTGAGTTCACCCAGTTAATACAATCTCAGCCACTTACAGACTTGTTAAAAAGGATCCAACTAAGACTCAGGAAGCTAAAATAGGTCGTGTATTAAAGAACTTAGAAAAGGAAGGTAGAATTCCTACAATGTTGTTTAACAGGTTACCTGTTAGGTGTAGACCACATTTTATTTATGATCTTCCTAATTAACTTTGACTTAGCTCTGGATGCTCCGGAGTAAAAGTTATCATCATGTCAGGAAGCATTTGGAATTGTATTTCCAATCCAATGCATCTGTATACTGACACATTGTTAAAACACTACAGCCTTTAGTGGTTAGTTTATAGCCATTATACTAGCGTGCTCTAGGTGTTTTCATGTTTGCACTTTGATCGACTCAAAAAAGATGAAAAATTACTAGTGCAATTAATAATGATGTGTTAAAGTCTTCTGTTACCACATATTGATTGAATGGAAACTGAGGGGTGCAAAACCCTATATACAAAATCTAGCCCTAGCCCTAGCCTCCTTGGTTCCTCCACATATGATACAGACTATACCAGACTATTGGTTCAACAGAGACATTAGTTTAGAGCTTTCAGAAAGCTAGCTATCTATGCTGCCTGCAAGTCACCCTTCAGGACATATAAACAGTAAACATACCCTCCAGTTCTTGCTGTATCACCACAGAGTTCAACCTCAGTTAACCCCTGAAGAGGACTTCACAAGAAGTCGAAACGTCGGGTTAATGGTAAGTTCTCCTTAGCCATTAAATAACAGACATCAAACTTTAGCTTTAGCCTAGTTAAAGCTACTTCATCAAGAGTAGCTACACATCAGCCTAAGCTGTGCTATCTGTAGACACACCGTGATCCTTAGCACTGTTGGCTCTCATTGGAGACATGGCCACCAAGTAATGTCACTTCAAGCTATATTCAACATATCACTCAGTTTCAGATTAGTCATTTCCTTCTGAAGATGAAGAACTCAGGTCCAGATTTGTATTGATTACACACACCACTACAAAGATTCAATGGACAACTTTTCCTTTCCGATTCACTCAAGTGTCAAGTAATGCATGTCCATAATAAGTTAACTAAGGAGGCAATAACTAATAGGCCTTGCAAGAACTTTTATATAGATTTGTACCAGTGGGTTTAGGTAATCAACCACCTTCAGATTAGAAGTTATTGGTTTAAACCCCACTCTGACCTACCTCTAAGTTAGATTTTTTTTCCTTCCTTCTCTTCAAGGAATAAAATGGAAAAGAAAAAAAAAAAAAAAAAAAAAAGTCACCTAGAATTTTTTTTTTAATATTGTCATTATTATTATATTTACTAGTAGTAATAGTAATAGTAGTAGTAGCTTAGCAGCATTTTCTTCAATTCAGGTGTTATTAACACTACTAGCAATTAATAATGACAATATTAATGTTTAGAGAGGGCCACAAAATATGCCCTGAAAGTTTGTATTACCTCCTCCAATATAATATAAGTCGTCACCATTAATCTGGAAATACTTAGATCGCCGCCTAAGCACAGTTTTTCCACTCTTATCCAGCCCAACTGGATAGCTACCATCACGTAAGTAGGCGTATATTTCAGACAAAGCAAACCTTCCTTCGCCACCACCGCCACTCCCCTGGTTGGCCATGATATCCACGAGGGTACTTACAATTTATGAGGGGATACCTAAATTTACGGAGACATACCTATATTTCCGGAAATATGGGTATGCGGGATACCCAATTTTACGGGATACCCATATTTCCGTGACACCGGTCCCAAACTTCACTAAACAGAATCCTCCCGTTTAGCGACCATTACCCGTATCACCTTAGAAATTGAATTGTTTACCGCTTTGAATTGTTTTGTGGTGCAGTTAAAACTCAAAAGCTTATGGGAGCTCCATTTATTCGAGTTAGTGGTGGTGGTAAGTTAATACGCTATTAGTCACAGTTATTAGCCCTACTCTTTACTTGAAAATTCATTGTCCACTAGACCAACCACGAAGGTAAGTCTTGCGTAGGTATGTTCAGTTGTGTGAAAGTATTGTGCGTGTGTTATATCAAATAGTTATTTATTTATTTTCTTATTTTGTGTGTCAACAAATTATTTTTTAAATTGGTAGTTATGGCTAGAATAGCATTACACCTTTTTTTTTATCATTTAATCATATGACTTACATATTGAACTGCTCAGGTCCTCAATCACAGGGATTGCTGAAGTTGTCACCAAGCTGGACTCCTCAACTACAGAGGTAACACTCCACCATCACCTCCAGCAAGCTGGGGTAACTCTGTAGCTGTGAGTGTGCTCACTGACATGTTGGTGTTCAAAGCACCACCTTCAGCATTCGCCATTGGTGCTACAAGGTCAAGCTCAGGAGACTCCACTACTGCAAATTTATTATTTGGTGTATTATAACAAAGTATATTTTATTGTGCAAGCATAAAATAATTTTTCCCTATATTTTGTTATATGTTTTGTTGAGATAAACCGTAACAACAGTTGTGTGCTTGAAGTATAAAGCAGTTTCCTCCTTTTGGTGGCTTCAGCCAGTTGCAGCTTCTTTTTGGCAGATATTCTCTTGGGCATGATTGAGCAACAGCAACCACACAACAGTCTCCAGAGACAGCAACCACACAGTGAGTAACAGTAAACCACCAGCAGAATTATTACAGCAAACCACGCGTGGTTTCCAAGCCCGGAATAATTAGAGAATATCCTGATCGTGGAAACTCTCCCCACGCGTTATCAATTCGCGAGGTACTATTCCACGAAACAGGATGCCAATTTTCTGTGGTTAAATTCACGGAAAAAAGTGCACGCGCGTTACTATGTGCAGCACCATTAAGGTTTGTACCGTTGTTTCTCCGTTCCTGGTCGGTCTTTTTTCTTGAAACTTGGTTTATAAGAGCTGTCTGTTGGTGTCTGTTTCAACTGCAACATCAAAGTAAGCGTACATTGAACAGACAACGAGAAATAAATACATAGTATAACTCCTCCTTCTGCGGTTTAGCGCTGCGGTTTCAAGTGGTACTGCACCCTTAACAATAGTGTAGTTTAAGGCTCGCTCGCCATTTGTGCTCAAGCACACCACTAGTTGTAATGTGTGCACTATTCTTGCAACTCAAAATTAGTCTTGTACGCGTGCGTGCGCATGAATCTGAGACAACTAGCGGTGAAAATCGGCGAGATCTCAGGTTGTAGTGTTTCTCCCTCTTCAAAAGTAATGGGGTGTTTGGTAAGTGATTAGACCTACTAAGTTTTAGGTGTATCTTTAAGTCAGCATTAAGAAAATAAGTTTTGTTGAACAAAACTTCAAACCAGAAAAACATGGGGAGACATTAAAAAGCTGCAAGTTTTACTTGATAACCTCGGAGTCAATGGCAGTTTCCAGACCCTTTCCTCCTTCCCCTACGGTAGCGGTAATGAGTCTGGTTACTCAGACTAGACCCTTACCAATCGCAAACTGGGAAAAGTTCTGGTCAACTGACATAGTGTAAGTTGTGTTTGTACCTTCAGCAAACTAGGAGATCGCGGTAAGTTCCCAAGGATGTTGTACAGTTATTATTTTAACGACTCATTTTTGTTCCTGCTCGTAAAATGGAATATGCTCGCATACTTTAACTTACTGGGTTAGACCACTCCACCCATGCATTACTGCTTCTGTCCTCACTATTGTTCTTTCCAGTCCAGTTAGCAGGGGGAAGCTGCACAGCTTGCTCATTGTCAGTGATAAAGGGTTACTAAAGGGTCTGGCTACTCCAGACTAGGGTGTACCAGGGTGTGCTGGACTGTTCAGCAACCCATGTAACATTATCCTGGTACAATGACCAAGTCCTTCAGCTACAGTACCACAGATATTTTTGACTCGAACACACCTGGATTTATTTTGTTATACTTGCTTTATTTAGAGTTGTTCACACCCACACAGAGGCCATTTATATTGCTTTACTTACATAAATAGAATTGGTGCCAGAGTTAGAGGTCTGGGGTACTGCAACTGAAGAATTGAGCCGTTTTATTCCACTGCTACCATTACGCACAATAATACTCACTGAAATGTTGTACAGCTCAAACATGAAGATAATGACCACACAGGAGTTTCAACTATATCAAAGTCAGTTACATATGGCCAAGGTCCAGATTCACTTTTCTAAAAAAGGAATTTTGTGAGACTAAGTCAGTAGACTTCATCTAGAAACAATGTGTCTCTGGAACTCAAACAAGCAGTTCATTATCACAACAGTGTAATGGATCCAGAGTCACATACACGCACGCACACACGTAGGCAGGCAGTACACAGGATGCAGACCATTGGCAGAACCCCCATACAATCCCAGGAAGCATGTACAAAAGGGAAAATGGACACAAATACAGATGATGTACAATGACATGTGTGTTGTAGTATTTATTTGCATTCTTGGTGAGGTTGGCTTATAATATGCTCTTTGCTTAAGTCCTTCAGCTACAGTACCACAGATATTTTTGATTCTAACACACCTGGATTTATTTTGTTATACTGTGTAACACTATTTATTCGGCTTGGGAATTAATTTGGCGAGTTTAGCGATTCCAGGAAGCCCGCTAAGTTATTGTTCCGCTAAGTAGTTTTGATAACCTTTGACCTCCATGTGGTCCGTGAATTTCCTGTAGTTACTAGCTAGCATGTCTCTGTACGGTTATTTCAAAAAGACCACCAACCAGCCACTACTCTCCAGGCCTAGATCGCAGATAGAGGAGGCAGCCAACAAGTCTGTGGCGGCAAGGGTACTCTCTGCAACCACTATAGCAAAAAAAAGAAAAAAAAAGAGAAAAGGCACCTATCAGACTTACTCTGATGAAATAAGAGCAATGATTGGAAGATATGCAGCAGAAAGTGTTTTGCTGTTACCAATGTAAAAAAAATATTTCGTTTTGGAAAATGTATTAAAGCCAAAATATTTACCCGCCAATATGTACTCCAGAATGGAATAGCCAAATATTTTACCCGCCAATATTACATTTTATACAGTACTTGCTTTATTTAGAGTTGTTCACACCCACACAGAGGTCATTTATATTGCTTTACTTACATAAATAGAATTGGTGCCAGAGTTAGAGGTCTAGGGTACTGCAACTGAAGAATTGAACCGTTTTATCCCACTGCTATCATTAAGCACAATAATACTCACAGAAATGTTGTACAGCTCAAACATGAAGATAATGACCACACAGGAGTTTCAACCATATCAAAGTCAGTTATATAATAATGGTCAAGGTCCATATTCACTTTTCTAAAAAGGAATTTTGTGAGACAAGGTCAGTAGACTTTATTTAGAAACAATGTGTCTCTGGAACTCAAACAAGCAGTTCAGTATCACAACAGTGTACAGTATGACTTGTGCGTTGTAGTATTTATTTGCAATCTTGGTGAGGTTGGCTTATAATATGCTCTTATGGCTTCTGCAGTCAGTAACTTCAGATGGTTTTCCAATATTGCTGGTGTTTTGAGGGCTATGCAAAAGCAATGTTATCCAAATTACTGTGATTCTAAATAATGTCTTGTCTGCTGTTTAACCCCCTTACCTGCAGATAAATCAGTAATTATTATTCTCTATGAATAATAATATTATTCATAGAGAAAAAAGTATCTACAATACATGTAGTGTATTTAGTTTTAAATATTATTAAAACAAACTAAAAATAACTAAAACTAATTTATAGTGTTTGAACATAACTAAACAACTGAACTAAAAAACAATTGTCCAAATACTACTAGGAACTAACTGATAATCATAAGGGAACTTTAACAACTAACTAGTGATGTGCTTGAGCACAAATGGCGAGCGAGCCTAAAGACTATACTATTTTTATATGAATGATTTTGACTTCTAATACTGAAGCTACTGAAAATAAGGTCCTTTTTTTTTTTATATTTAGCATAGGGTAAAGGGATTTCAGTGCCATAGTAACAACTCTCTGCAACTGCTTGGAAGCAAAAAAACAACAAAACAATACACGTTATTTAAAAGTTTTCTTTGTGATATTCTTAGTGGTTGTAACAATACACAATGTTTTGACACGACTGGACATGCACCTACACAGACTTACCTTAGTGGTAGTCTAGTGGACAATGTATTTTCAGGCAAATACTGTTGCGCACGGTTTATAACCATGACAAAGAGCGCATTGACTTACCACCGCCACTAACTCGAATAGAAATGGAAGTCCCTTAAGTTTTCAAGTTTTAACTGCACCCGCAAAAGAAAAAAAGAATTCAAAACGGTAAACAATTCAATTTCTAGGGTGATACGGGTACTGATCGATAAACCAGAGGATTCTGTTTAGTGCAATTTGGGACGGGGTCGACAACCGAACTAACACATAAACGCGCGGGTCAAAGTACAAAAATGCCTTACGTACGTCCATACATATATACAAATAAACTAGTGGTGTGCTAGAGCACAAATGGCGAGCGAGCCTTAAACTACACTATTGTTAAATTTAATTTTAACAACTAACACTCAAGCTATTAAAATAAAGTCGAGTTTTTACATTACTATGAGGTAAAGGGGTTTTCAATGTCATAGTAACCGCTCCCGCAACAGTTTGAATTGAAAAAGAAGCAACAAAATCAAATCACGTTATTTAAAATTTTCTTTGTGATGGCTTATAACTGTGACAAATAGCGCATTAACTTACCACCGCCACTAACTCGAATAGAAATGGAGCTCCCATAAGATTTTGAGTTTTAACTGCACCCGCAAAACAATTCAAAGCCGTAAACAATTCAATTTCTAAGGTGATACGGGTAATGGTCGCTAAACCGGAGGATTCTGTTTAGTGAAGTTTGGGACGGGGTCGAACGCGGAGCGAACACAAAAATACGGAGGGTCAAAGTACAAAATGACATACGTACGTCCATATATATAAACAAATAAACAAACATCCCCGATTTTTTCATTTTTACCCCTGTAAGTGTCTCGCTCGCTACGCTCGCTCCCAATAAACACAAACTAAAGGGAAAAAATAATAGGTAAACTAAACAACACTAGTTCCCACCTGGGTGTTCTAGTTACATTTTGAATATTTTGAGTTATTTATTATACAATAATATATAGCTAAAATTATATTATTAGAATGGATTTTGTATAAATTTTGCTAATAAGAAACATGTCACCCTGTGGACACACCATTGCAACATTCTTTTATCCATTTAGAGTTATACAATCTGTTTGCTCCTTTCTACTCAACTGTAGGAACTATACAATAAATCCTATGAATGTTATTCAATATAATGAATATTGAAGGGGATTACTTTTCAGTCATTATTTGAGTTAGTTTAAAGGTATCAGTTTTATATAGTGTGCAAGTATTATGAACTTTGTCAATATAATAATTATAAGTAATGTATAGATTTATGAATTATCGCTGCATGCATTTTTGCTTGCATGGAACGAGGTTGTTATCAATATGGGAACTAATTTGTTATTTAATAAGGTAAATTGAAGTTTATTCCTGAAAGTATTACCGCACACATGCACAAGCACACACACATACATGTGCATATTCTACACATGTGGTATGATTACAATGCAGTGTGAACACAACACTCCATTTACAGTGTGAACAGCATGTTGCTTATACTCTTTAATAATTGAAATCATTTTCCACTAGCATTAAATCCTATAGTATTCGTGTGTTGTATACATATGTGTTAATGATTTTGTGTGTTTTTGTTGTGTGTTTGTTAGTGGGGTGAAACAATAAGGGATGATAAAATTAAGTATAAGTTCACTTTCAACTTAAGGTTACTACTGTGTGAAAAACAATAGTACTGTGAGAATTAAATGTA
>WLWD01005710.1_pt1 | contig 29798 bp, 20 predicted proteins | sample 6712731 | NCBI WGS metagenome assembly WLWD01 (sample SAMN12718690, study PRJNA576275) | sponge metagenome | isolation source: marine sponge | host: Mycale hentscheli | place: New Zealand: South Island, Marlborough, Capsize Point | collected 2014-11-01
CAGGTTGTCGTTTCATCCTTTTTGCCTCATTGGCTTTCCTCCATGTAGCCAATGTTCTTTCCTTCTTCTCTTTCTCAAACTGCAGTAATACCTCTTTGCCATCAGCGTAAGGGCACCAAATTTTGTTCGATCGTCCAAGTACTCGGTGGACTTCTCCATCTGGTGTAACATCTTTAGATGTACGAAATTGTCCACAAATGTGACAAGGACGCTTTCCTACTATATCAGATTCCTATAAATTATGAAAAAAATATTGTAATTGACAAAAGTTTTTGTACACATTGTCTAACCTCGCTATCTTGGTTTGGGGACATGACCTAATGCTTAAACCCACAATCAATACTTATTTTCATTTTTGATGTAAGAATTCTTCCATGACTTCAATACAGGAAGCACAAGTGTTATTACTATTATTATTATTATTATTATTATTATTATTATTGTTATAATTATTAATATTATTATTTCTACCACTATTGTTACTATTATTACCAATTACTACTATCCCTATTATTATTAATACTACTACTAATATAGTTAATACTATTATAACCATTATTACTAATACCGCTATTATCACTACTATTATTACTACTACTATTATTACTCCTATTAGTATATATATATTACTGTTATTATTGCTAACTAGTATTACACCAAATACTATTATTCACCATTATTATTATGAATACAACTAACATTATTATTACTGTTGTTGCTGTTATCTTTGTTATTAGCCAAGGTGTATAATTTAGATTATTAATAAAACTTTAAACTGACCGGAAGTGGCTGGACACCTAATTCCTGTAGGCGAGCCAATGCTTTCTCTCTCCTCTGCTGCGATTCTGGAGAAAGGGCCCTCTTCCGCTTGGGTGCTTTTGCCTTTTCCTTACCACCAGTCCTTGGGGTCAATTCTGTCCTCTTGCGTGCCTGTTCCTCCCTCCTTTCCTGTGCTCTCTCTTCAGCAGTGACTGGCTCTGGTCCAAGTGACAGTGCTGGTGAAATAAAGACTGGAGTGGCTTGCTGCACAGGTTGTTCCAAGAGCTCCATAGCTGCTGATGCCTGTTCAGACAAGGAGAAACTCAATTCAGTAACTACTGAGCGAGCTTCCTCATTGACAGCTCCACTTTCAATAGCCTGTGATCGAGATTTCTGTTGTTTTAAAATCCAGTTTTTTGCTTGGGCAAATGAGACTGGTAACAATGCTGGAGGAGGTTCAGAGGAAGTCCTCGGTCGATCCAACTCCTCCTTGCATCGCTCCTTGTACAATTTCAGGAGCTCATGCACCATTGGCGACGTATTACCGGTCTCTGGCATTGCACACCACAGTTCCTCCCAAATAGCCAGCATTGCTTCATTGAAGTCTGGAGGCACACACACAATCTGTCCTCCCATTGCACGAAGTCGTGGAACGTTACGATGACGTCGAGGTGTGGCTTCGGGCAGTGGCACGTTTCTCCAGTCACGTGTGTCGGAGCTGGTGCTAGCTGCAGCAGAGCTGAAGGTGGAGCCAGCAGAAGATGAGGTGCTAGCTGTAGCAGAGCTGGGGGTGGTGCTAGTGCAGGAAGTGCTGGTGTGGGTGGTAGTGCTGGTGTGGGTGGAGCTGGATAGAGTCGATCCATGCTGATCTTCACCTTCATCAGGCTCGTGCAAGTCAGCTTCCTCAAGCCCAAGTTCCTCCATTACCTGAAACATGAACAAAGGCACAATATAATGTTGGTGTTCAAATAAGATTAAGTAAATAATATTGTTAGCTGTCTCTAGTGCGTTAAATGGCAAAGTTATTCATTTCCATTTTAGTTATCTTTGATTTAATTATTTATTGAAAGTCTTACCTCAGCTGACGTAGCCACTATTGACGATTCATCAATTTTATCGGGCACAGTCTCATTAGCAGCCATTTCTTCATTGAAATCGACCTCAATGTGAGCAACTCCTGCCACAGAGCATCCATACTCGTACCCAATCTTGAGATTGGTCTCCGTACCTGCTGCTGCTATTGTCCAGTCTGGATAGCTGGAGGTGATCCCTTGCCCAATGTAGTGCTCGCAAACCTGTAGTAACAAATTCAAAAAATATAGTATGACAGACCAGGCCATAGCTAATGAAATAAATAGAATAAGTGGTAATTTGATTCCACCTAGTTGTTGTTAACAGCTGTTGTGAGCATGACCATGAACATGTGCAGCAATGCAACAATCTTGCTTTTATAGGCATACCTTAGGTGGCATGGTATCTGGTGGAATCTTCTTTCCAAGAGCGCGCAGGCGACGACGGTTGTAGGAAAGAATCCACCATCCCAGGCGTGCATCGAAGATTTCCATTCCAATGCCACGCTGGGTGTAGAAGTTTCTGTCCAGCACAGAATGGACTGCTTCAACTTTGCTGGTGCCACGCAACGATCGATAATGCTCCAACTGGTGACCTGTGGAATGAAAGTTGATGGTACCAACTCTCACACATGGCAAATGATCCATCTCATCGGAAATGCATCCATTCCGCACATGAATCAGCTGGAGCTTGAACACCTCTATCACCCTCTTTGTGATGAGGGGATATGCCACATCTGCGACTGACAAGTCTGATATCTTCATCCCTGCTGCTTCAGCCTGAATCCTGCACTGATTATCCAGTTCCCTGTGTCCTTGAAGCACTAACATCATCCTGTCAGCCACGCTGTCTGGATCTCCGACTATTCTACGGATGAACTTGACCCTCTCTGTCCGCGTTGGAGGCCCATCAAGCCCAGCTGCCTTCTTTGCCTCCATCAAACTCTGGTAATCTCCCTCGTGTTGGAAGAAAATTGCTCGACTGAGGTCCACTAAAATCTTCTTCCGGCGTGGATGCTCGGCATTCATTTCTCTTCCAATGCGCAGCATCAGATGCATGACATCCAGTTTGATGGTGAACTTTGAGCGCCACAAAGCCAATGCACTTGTGCCTGGGGGCTGTAGAGGCAACCGACGAAATCCTGGCTTGCCATTGCAGCAAGAACAGTCCATGTACAACGAACGAGGCAACTCTACTCCCGCTGACTCGTGCCTCTCGACTATTTCAGCCATGGCCTGCCTACCCCAGTTGAAGGAGGTGTCTGGAACAGCATAAACTCCACACACAAGACCAAAATCTCCACAAATAGTGAATGTCTGTCCACCATGGCCTACCACTCCACCACCAAGGGTTCTCTTAATGACCTTGCGTTGGTGATCCACTGCAAGACTGTGACTACTGAGGACGGTACGCAACTCACTCATGATGTAAGGCTTGTTGTCCAAGTAGTCCCTGATGAACAACAATGTGAGATGAGGTCGGCAAGGGATGTAATGGGAAGGTAGTGGAGGGAAAGCATCACGAGATGCCACATTGACTCTTCCAATACCACTCATGGCCGCAACCTAAAGTAATACATTTATGAGAGCTTACTACAGTACTGAGGGAAGAGACGACATAGTTACTATCATAGTATTATTGAACTGTTGCTATTATTATCATCATTATCATTACTATACTATCATTAGCTATTATTATCATCATCATTATTATTATCATTACCATTATCATTACAATCATCATCATCATTACTACTATTATTACTATTATTAATAATATCATTATTAATAATAAAACAATTTTGAGGGAGATTACTGGAGTATTAAAAGAAAACTCGTGATCATCGTCATTTTCATCATCATTATGCATAACGTTACCTTATCCCAAAGAGTGATATATTCAGACTTGAGGTGGAGATAGTGCTGTGTAACTTCCTCCTGCACAAGTCTCTCCACCTGTGCCACTGTCACGCCTGATCTCAGCATACGGATCAAGGACAAGTCGGTTCCATTGCCCTTTGTTGAAATGCACGTTTGCTGGAGCTGAACTGACATTGGCAGAGTGCTAACATATTTCGGATCGTGCGTCAGCCAATGCTTCTTGCACTTTCCACAGCGCATGTCTATGCCAACGAGAGACTTAGGCCAAGGTATGGCATAAATGAGCTTGCGACTCCCCACTGAATTTGCTGATATCATCATCGAATTACAATGAGGACAGCGGCCGCTCATAGGGCAGTACACTATCAGGTCCAACTTGCCTGGAGACTTCTTAAGACCAATTCCAATGGCCCTCAGTTCAGCAATAGTAGGTGACTGGAAGTTGCTTTTGTCGAATTTGGGAGGTGCTGGTCCAGTTGCAGTCTTGGGTTGGTCTGATCGTGTGCTTGTGCTGGTGGATGGCTGAACACTGGCAGTAGAAATTGCACCAACACTTGAAGCTGAAAGCATTAAGTAATAGTATAATAATAACAATAACAGCAACAACAGCAATAATAATAGTAATAGTAATAATAATAATAATAATAATAATAATGGTATGCAGCATCTAAAGAAATAAGCATCAGGAAATTGTCATTGTCATCACCTTGTTGTTCTCAAGTTGGTGGTTTGCTTATGAATAAACCACTCCTCAGGTTACAGCCACAATGACATTTATTAGTGTTAATGGCTACATGGGCAGATCCTGGGTTTGCAATTGCATAAATGCCTAAGTGAAATGGGCAGATCCTGGGCTTGCAATTGCATAAATGCCTAAGTGAAATGGGCAGATCCTGGGTTTGCAATTGCATAAATGCCTAAGTGAAATGGGCAGATCCTGGGTTTGCAATTGCATAAATGCCTAAGTGGAATGGGCAGATCCTGGGTTTGCAATTGCATAAATGCCTAGTGTGACTGAATATAAGATGGTGCTGGCCACACCACCAGTTGCCAGTGCTTGTGTTGAACTGAAAAACATTATAAAAATAAAATAAATTTAAATTCGGCTTGCTGAAGTTGCTGCATGCTGTTTGAGGAGATTACAATGAGCCTCTTTAAATATTTATTACTGCTCATTGCTTCTTGACCATCATATTTAGTCTCTTTGGTAGAGAGTGCATCACCATTTCTATTGTGCAATAAGTGATTAGGGAGCCTGCAAGGGGTACTTGGTTTTGATTGGGAATAAATACTGGGTTGTCACTTGCTATTCTATGCATGCCTCCTTTACCCATAAATCAGCATTAAAATTTGTTATAGTCTTTGGTTAAGGGTTACAAATTTGGCAGTACTAAACTGACTAGGAATGAGCTCTTAAAATGCTGTGTAACCAGAGCTGCAGTTCAGGTGTCAACTGGAGGTGTATAATTAATTGATGTTAATAGATTAAAGACTGCATCAGAGCTTGAGCTGGATATTCCAACTTGTTTCACAAATAGAACTGAGTCAGTACCACATTACTTGATCAGGTCGATTAAAGTTTGAACACTATAGTGTACATGCAGATATTATCACATGATGGTGACGGACATGTATCATCCTATTAAATAATGTATATAGTCCTACCACGATTAACTCGTGAATAAACTTAATCATAATATATTACAACAAATGAACTGTACCTGTTGGAGTTGAGCACTCCATTTGTGAACGAGTTACTGACGAAGGCATCAGTACGGTGGTTGCAGGAGTGGAACCTGAAACAACATGGGAGAGAGGACCTAATACCTTTACTGAATGGAGATTTAACCACGAGACAAGGCAGTTGCAAAATCATGTACATGATTCAAAAATGATATTTACCTGCTTGAGAACGACGTTGAAGTGGTTCTGAAGTTGCTGGCTCAGAAGAGAGCAAAGTAATATGAGCAGATGAACCTACGCAAGGAAAAAAATAAGAAAAAAAAGAACATGATATTAAAATCAATGCAACAGACAAATTAATGCGAACAGATTAATGATCGAAATACTATTAGTACATGTTAACAGATCCACGTATACACATTAATATTAACCTATCCTAATACAATCAATCCATTTCAAGTCATCATGGTACTGACTCAGTTGAATTTGCTGGACCAGCTCAACAAAACATTAATAACCCTCCCTGCTCCTTTTCCAAATCATTTAGTGTACATTTAGCCCATTCACCATTCATGGCTATCAATTACATGTACAACCTCCCACCACATCTGCTGCTCGGTGTATATACAACTGAGACTGAATTGTTGAAGGAATTCATACAATTAACTACTAGGTGATATGTATAATTTTCGCGTTGTTGACCAGCCGACTGTGCATTTACTCAATTGATACCTCATCATTTACGAGTATGCTAAGCAAACTATTTTCTCAAATGAGACAATACAGTACACAATGGTGCAAGTGTACATCAAATACAAACAATACACACCTGCTAGGGAAGATGAAAGTTCATCTGATGGTGCTGGTCCAGGAGAGACCTGCGAAGCACTAGCAGAAGATGAACCTGTGCAAAATGATTTCATGTTGGCATACTATGAATGCACTTCTGTAATCCTGTAATAAATTTATTTGCTTATTCATTCATTCCTTCACTGATTTGCTTATGCATTTGACCGCCTTCTGCAAGGTCCATGAGCTGCTCAGAGTACTGGCTTAAGCCTCTGAAATGGTGGGTTCGCTTCTGAGCCATTGAAGAAATGGAATAATCGCTATCGGAACGCTTAGTAAGAAACTGTACGTACGCCAAACGCAACGAAATGCTTCTTTGCGCAAGTAAAACGCAGCTGCATTTGCACTGCACGCGCGTCTATTTACCTCTGACCTTGGACCAAGAGTGCTGCAGAGGTGCCCGCGCGTTTATTTACCTTCGACACCTAGGACCTAGTTGCCCCGCGAATGTGCGCATGCGTATAAAGGACTGAACGAGGGGGAAAGACATGGACACGGAAAAAAAATGGGGAAAAGAGGGAGAGGAGAGGGGAAAAGGGGGGAGAGAGAGAAAGAAAGAGGAGGAGAGAGTTTCTAAGTGAAAAACTCTAAAATAAAAAAAAAATGTGACATTCAGTGGGAATCGAACTCAGTTTTTTCCCCAAAAACTGATCTTGGGCCGAGCCCCGTGCAGCCTAGCCTTCGGGTGTGTAACATTTTTGTGGCCAATTACCTAGTTCCCAACGCCCATTGTCCGCAGCGCAAGCGCTCACTACGCAGCGCAAGCGCTCACTACGCTAGAAAAGCAGGTCCAGACGCAGCACTCGCAGTCTTGTAGTAGCAACGATGTTCAGCTTTATGCAGCAACTCTACTCAAGGTTTTTTTCTGCCAGGGAAGGAAGGTGAGCACAACACTGTTAAGATATTCCTGCATATATTAAGCCTATCTTTAGTGGGGCTGGCCAGTTGTGAAATAGCAGCATGCTGTCTAGAGTCATTAGCAGTATTATGTCAAGCTAATCTTGATTCAGATATTAGGAAGACTTGTCAGTTGTGAACCAGCAACATAGTTAATGCTTGTAGTGCATGCACTTGCTGCTGTCCAGTGCCATAAATAGACATGTTTGAAGGTTAAGCTAATCTTGATATTAACGAGGCTTGTTAGTTGTGTAATTAGCAGCATGCACTCAAGAGTCTCAGTTTTTCATGAGCAACTGTGTGCATTTTTTAAAAAAAACTGCTATTAATATACCTATGCTTAAACCATTTAACGAAACATTAAGATTTATTATATATAATTTTTGACTATTTACTTGTGAATGAAGAGCACAAGTTAGCATGCAGTTGTCTGTGGAGTGCATTGGTCTTTTTTTACACGATATTCTTTCAATAAATGTAGTTTGGAGGGTGGATCCCTGGCTCCCTCGGCTCCCTCAGCCCCGCCGGCTCCCTTTGCCCTGCCAGCCCTGCCGGCTCCCTCTGCCCCGCCGGCTCCCTCTGCCCCCTCCCTGCCGGCTCCCTCTGCCCCCTCAGCCTTGCTGGCTCCCTCTGCCCCGCCGGCTCCCTCTGCCCCCTCCCTGCCGGCTCCCTCTGCCCCCTCAGAAAGAGAAGTGGAGAGAAGGAGGAGGAGGATTGCGTTTGAAAGAACGCAGAGAGAGAGGGAGAGAAGAGAGAGGGAAAGACACTATAAAGAGATAAGACAAAGGCAAAGGCAGAGAGAAAGAGACTCAAGAAGAAGGGAACAAGAGAGAAGACAGAGGTGGCAGAGAGAGAGTGATGGAAAGAGAAAGAAGGATAAAGAAGAGAGGAGGGAGAAAGAGTTGGAGAGAAGAATCAAGGCAGAACTGGACCGGATCAACCAGAATGAAAAAAAAAAAGAAAAGAAGAAAAAGAAAAAAAATACGAAAAATACTTGAGGAAATGTTTGAAAAAAGAAAAAAAAGAAAAGGAGGAAAAAAAAATAAAAGATATTATTCGATCAAACTAATTTTTTTAATTTCTAATTTATTTTTAATTTCTAATTTATTTCTAATTTCTAATTTATTTCTAATTTCTAATTTCTAATTTATTTCTAATTTCTAATTTCTAATTTATTTCAACTAATTTTCAAATTTTTATTTATTATTATTTTCTTTCAACTTACTTCAATCTTTCTAATCTTTATCAACTAATTTTTATTATTTTCAACTAATCTTTAATATTCAAATTTTCATGATTATTTTAATCAATATAAAAGTAGATTGAATGGTATTTGAATGATTGAGGGTACATTAAATTAATAAGTTGAAGATTGACTATGAAACAAGCATGGAAGTTCGGTTGTATTCAGCAGATGTGGACAAACTGTAGGCAGTACTGTCAGCAACCTGGCATAGTCGAGTTCTCAGCCAACACCATCACGAACAGGTAGTACTGCACACATCTCCTCAGTCTCCATGGCTGGCTTCATTGAAACAAGAGTGCTTTCATCTAAAAGATAAACATATCAACAATAAAAGAATAATAGCAAAGAACATAAAAAAACATATTTAAATGCATAATTAAATAGTAGACTCTGAAATTAAGCTGTATAGATTGAGGTTAATGGCATACACCACAAAATAGCTTGGTACATTTAAAGCTGCGATCTCCTTGCCAATGTGACCAGCAGGTCATCTTCACCAGCAGGACTTCATTGCTTTTCTTCACTTGCAGGACTTATTCTTCACCTGCAAGATTTATTTTCCTTGCTTCCTTGCTTCCTTGCTTCCCTGCTTCCTTGCTTCCTTGCTTCCTTGCTTCCCTGCTTCCTTGCTTCCTTGCTTCCTTGCTTCCTTGCTTCCCTGCTTCCTTGCTTCCTTGCTTCCTTGCTTCCTTCACTTGCAGGATTTAGCTTCTTTTATTCACCTGCAAGACTTCTTCTTCACCTGCTGGACTTTTCTTCACCTGTATCGGATCATCACTGGAAGCCATAGTGTTGATTCAACACTATGGCTTCCAGTGATGATCCTTTCTCATGTGAGATTTATTTATGTTGTACCAAGCTATGATGTGAGGATATTCAAGGGGATGAATAATATAGAAACATGAACTTATCTTTTGCAGTGCTGTAGAATGTTGATTAGTACTGTGGAAGTGCAGTAGAAGTGTTGTGGAAATGTTGAAGTGCTGTGGGAGTGTTGTGGGAGTGCTGTGGAATGTGTTGTGGAGTCTTTGCTGCTCAGAAGTGCTGTGGAGTGAAGTGCTGTGGAAATGTTGAAGTGCTGCATGGAGTGAAGTGCTGTGGAAATGTTGAAGTGTTGTGGAAGTGCTGTGGAATGTGTTGTGGAGTCTGCTGCTAAGAAGTGCTGTGGAAGTGCTGTGGAAATGTTGAAGTGCTGTGGAGTGTTGCTGCTTAGAAGTGCTGTGGAGTGTTCTTGGTTGGAAGTGTTGTAGGGTGGCACGAAGTGGACTAGCAGTAGAACGAAGTGAAGTGAGCAAAATGATGTGATTTGGTGCCATGGCAGTTGGTATTACTCAGGTTGTCGTTTCATCCTTTTTGCCTCATTGGCTTTCCTCCATGTAGCCAATGTTCTTTCCTTCTTCTCTTTCTCAAACTGCAGTAATACCTCTTTGCCATCAGCGTAAGGGCACCAAATTTTGTTCGATCGTCCAAGTACTCGGTGGACTTCTCCATCTGGTGTAACATCTTTAGATGTACGAAATTGTCCACAAATGTGACAAGGACGCTTTCCTACTATATCAGATTCCTATAAATTATGAAAAAAATATTGTAATTGACAAAAGTTTTTGTACACATTGTCTAACCTCGCTATCTTGGTTTGGGGACATGACCTAATGCTTAAACCCACAATCAATACTTATTTTCATTTTTGATGTAAGAATTCTTCCATGACTTCAATACAGGAAGCACAAGTGTTATTACTATTATTATTATTATTATTATTATTATTATTATTGTTATAATTATTAATATTATTATTTCTACCACTATTGTTACTATTATTACCAATTACTACTATCCCTATTATTATTAATACTACTACTAATATAGTTAATACTATTATAACCATTATTACTAATACCGCTATTATCACTACTATTATTACTACTACTATTATTACTCCTATTAGTATATATATATTACTGTTATTATTGCTAACTAGTATTACACCAAATACTATTATTCACCATTATTATTATGAATACAACTAACATTATTATTACTGTTGTTGCTGTTATCTTTGTTATTAGCCAAGGTGTATAATTTAGATTATTAATAAAACTTTAAACTGACCGGAAGTGGCTGGACACCCAATTCCTGTAGGCGAGCCAATGCTTTCTCTCTCCTCTGCTGCGATTCTGGAGAAAGGGCCCTCTTCCGCTTGGGTGCTTTTGCCTTTTCCTTACCACCAGTCCTTGGGGTCAATTCTGTCCTCTTGCGTGCCTGTTCCTCCCTCCTTTCCTGTGCTCTCTCTTCAGCAGTGACTGGCTCTGGTCCAAGTGACAGTGCTGGTGAAATAAAGACTGGAGTGGCTTGCTGCACAGGTTGTTCCAAGAGCTCCATAGCTGCTGATGCCTGTTCAGACAAGGAGAAACTCAATTCAGTAACTACTGAGCGAGCTTCCTCATTGACAGCTCCACTTTCAATAGCCTGTGATCGAGATCTCTGTTGTTTTAAAATCCAGTTTTTTGCTTGGGCAAATGAGACTGGTAACAATGCTGGAGGAGGTTCAGAGGAAGTCCTCGGTCGATCCAACTCCTCCTTGCATCGCTCCTTGTACAATTTCAGGAGCTCATGCACCATTGGCGACGTATTACTGGTCTCTGGCATTGCACACCACAGTTCCTCCCAAATAGCCAGCATTGCTTCATTGAAGTCTGGAGGCACACACACAATCTGTCCTCCCATTGCACGAAGTCGTGGAACGTTACGATGACGTCGAGGTGTGGCTTCGGGCAGTGGCACGTTTCTCCAGTCACGTGTGTCGGAGCTGGTGCTAGCTGCAGCAGAGCTGAAGGTGGAGCCAGCAGAAGATGAGGTGCTAGCTGTAGCAGAGCTGGGGGTGGTGCTAGTGCAGGAAGTGCTGGTGTGGGTGGTAGCGCTGGTGTGGGTGGTAGTGCTGGTGTGGGTGGAGCTGGATAGAGTCGATCCATGCTGATCTTCACCTTCATCAGGCTCGTGCAGGTCAGCTTCCTCAAGCCCAAGTTCCTCCATTACCTGAAACATGAACAAAGGCACAATATAATGTTGGTGTTCAAATAAGATTAAGTAAATAATATTGTTAGCTGTCTCTAGTGCGTTAACTGGCAAAGTTATTCATTTCCATTTTAGTTATCTTTGATTTAATTATTTATTGAAAGTCTTACCTCAGCTGACGTAGCCACTATTGACGATTCATCAATTATATCGGGCACAGTCTCATTAGCAGCCATTTCTTCATTGAAATCGACCTCAATGTGAGCAACTCCTGCCACAGAGCATCCATACTCGTACCCAATCTTGAGATTGGTCTCCGTACCTGCTGCTGCTATTGTCCAGTCTGGATAGCTGGAGGTGATCCCTTGCCCAATGTAGTGCTCGCAAACCTGTAGTAACAAATTCAAAAAATATAGTATGACAGACCAGGCCATAGCTAATGAAATAAATAGAATAAGTGGTAATTTGATTCCACCTAGTTGTTGTTAACAGCTGTTGTGAGCATGACCATGAACATGTGCAGCAATGCAACAATCTTGCTTTTATAGGCATACCTTAGGTGGCATGGTATCTGGTGGAATCTTCTTTCCAAGAGCGCGCAGGCGACGACGGTTGTAGGAAAGAATCCACCATCCCAGGCGTGCATCGAAGATTTCCATTCCAATGCCACGCTGGGTGTAGAAGTTTCTGTCCAGCACAGAATGGACTGCTTCAACTTTGCTGGTGCCACGCAACGATCGATAATGCTCCAACTGGTGACCTGTGGAATGAAAGTTGATGGTACCAACTCTCACACATGGCAAATGATCCATCTCATCGGAAATGCATCCATTCCGCACATGAATCAGCTGGAGCTTGAACACCTCTATCACCCTCTTTGTGATGAGGGGATATGCCACATCTGCGACTGACAAGTCTGATATCTTCATCCCTGCTGCTTCAGCCTGAATCCTGCACTGATTATCCAGTTCCCTGTGTCCTTGAAGCACTAACATCATCCTGTCAGCCACGCTGTCTGGATCTCCGACTATTCTACGGATGAACTTGACCCTCTCTGTCCGCGTTGGAGGCCCATCAAGCCCAGCTGCCTTCTTTGCCTCCATCAAACTCTGGTAATCTCCCTCGTGTTGGAAGAAAATTGCTCGACTGAGGTCCACTAAAATCTTCTTCCGGGCGTGGATGCTCGGCATTCATTTCTCTTCCAATGCGCAGCATCAGATGCATGACATCCAGTTTGATGGTGAACTTTGAGCGCCACAAAGCCAATGCACTTGTGCCTGGGGGCTGTAGAGGCAACCGACGAAATCCTGGCTTGCCATTGCAGCAAGAACAGTCCATGTACAACGAACGAGGCAACTCTACTCCCGCTGACTCGTGCCTCTCGACTATTTCAGCCATGGCCTGCCTACCCCAGTTGAAGGAGGTGTCTGGAACAGCATAAACTCCACACACAAGACCAAAATCTCCACAAATAGTGAATGTCTGTCCACCATGGCCTACCACTCCACCACCAAGGGTTCTCTTAATGACCTTGCGTTGGTGATCCACTGCAAGACTGTGACTACTGAGGACGGTACGCAACTCCCTCATGATGTAAGGCTTGTTGTCCAAGTAGTCCCTGATGAACAACAATGTGAGATGAGGTCGGCAAGGGATGTAATGGGAAGGTAGTGGAGGGAAAGCATCACGAGATGCCACATTGACTCTTCCAATACCACTCATGGCCGCAACCTAAAGTAATACATTTATGAGAGCTTACTACAGTACTGAGGGAAGAGACGACATAGTTACTATCATAGTATTATTGAACTGTTGCTATTATTATCATCATTATCATTACTATACTATCATTAGCTATTATTATCATCATCATTATTATTATCATTACCATTATCATTACAATCATCATCATCATTACTACTATTATTACTATTATTAATAATATCATTATTAATAATAAAACAATTTTGAGGGAGATTACTGGAGTATTAAAAGAAAACTCGTGATCATCGTCATTTTCATCATCATTATGCATAACGTTACCTTATCCCAAAGAGTGATATATTCAGACTTGAGGTGGAGATAGTGCTGTGTAACTTCCTCCTGCACAAGTCTCTCCACCTGTGCCACTGTCACGCCTGATCTCAGCATACGGATCAAGGACAAGTCGGTTCCATTGCCCTTTGTTGAAATGCACGTTTGCTGGAGCTGAACTGACATTGGCAGAGTGCTGACATATTTCGGATCGTGCGTCAGCCAATGCTTCTTGCACTTTCCACAGCGCATGTCTATGCCAACGAGAGACTTAGGCCAAGGTATGGCATAAATGAGCTTGCGACTCCCCACTGAATTTGCTGATATCATCATCGAATTACAATGAGGACAGCGGCCGCTCATAGGGCAGTACACTATCAGGTCCAACTTGCCTGGAGACTTCTTAAGACCAATTCCAATGGCCCTCAGTTCAGCAATAGTAGGTGACTGGAAGTTGCTTTTGTCGAATTTGGGAGGTGCTGGTCCAGTTGCAGTCTTGGGTTGGTCTGATCGTGTGCTTGTGCTGGTGGATGGCTGAACACTGGCAGTAGAAATTGCACCAACACTTGAAGCTGAAAGCATTAAGTAATAGTATAATAATAACAATAACAGCAACAACAGCAATAATAATAGTAATAGTAATAATAATAATAATAATAATAATAATGGTATGCAGCATCTAAAGAAATAAGCATCAGGAAATTGTCATTGTCATCACCTTGTTGTTCTCAAGTTGGTGGTTTGCTTATGAATAAACCACTCCTCAGGTTACAGCCACAATGACATTTATTAGTGTTAATGGCTACATGGGCAGATCCTGGGTTTGCAATTGCATAAATGCCTAAGTGAAATGGGCAGATCCTGGGCTTGCAATTGCATAAATGCCTAAGTGAAATGGGCAGATCCTGGGTTTGCAATTGCATAAATGCCTAAGTGAAATGGGCAGATCCTGGGTTTGCAATTGCATAAATGCCTAAGTGGAATGGGCAGATCCTGGGTTTGCAATTGCATAAATGCCTAAGTGGAATGGGCAGATCCTGGGTTTGCAATTGCATAAATGCCTAGTGTGACTGAATATACAATGGTGTTGGCCACACCACCAGTTGCCAGTGCTTGTGTTGAACTGAAAAACATTATAAAAATAAAATAAATTTAAATTCGGCTTGCTGAAGTTGCTGCATGCTGTTTGAGGAGATTACAATGAGCCTCTTTAAATATTTATTACTGCTCATTGCTTCTTGACCATCATATTTAGTCTCTTTGGTAGAGAGTGCATCACCATTTCTATTGTGCAATAAGTGATTAGGGAGCCTGCAAGGGGTACTTGGTTTTGATTGGGAATAATTATTATTATATATAAATCACACACTGTCTTTGGTTAAGGGTTACAAATTTGGCAGTACTAAACTGACTAGGAATGAGCTCTTAAAATGCTGTGTAACCAGAGCTGCAGTTCAGGTGTCAACTGGAGGTGTATAATTAATTGATGTTAATAGATTAAAGACTGCATCAGAGCTTGAGCTGGATATTCCAACTTGTTTCACAAATAGAACTGAGTCAGTACCACATTACTTGATCAGGTCGATTAAAGTTTGAACACTATAGTGTACATGCAGATATTATCACATGATGGTGACGGACATGTATCATCCTATTAAATAATGTATATAGTCCTACCACGATTAACTCGTGAATAAACTTAATCATAATATATTACAACAAATGAACTGTACCTGTTGGAGTTGAGCACTCCATTTGTGAACGAGTTACTGACGAAGGCATCAGTACGGTGGTTGCAGGAGTGGAACCTGAAACAACATGGGAGAGAGGACCTAATACCTTTACTGAATGGAGATTTAACCACGAGACAAGGCAGTTGCAAAATCATGTACATGATTCAAAAATGATATTTACCTGCTTGAGAACGACGTTGAAGTGGTTCTGAAGTTGCTGGCTCAGAAGAGAGCAAAGTAATATGAGCAGATGAACCTACGCAAGGAAAAAAATAAGAAAAAAAAGAACATGATATTAAAATCAATGCAACAGACAAATTAATGCGAACAGATTAATGATCGAAATACTATTAGTACATGTTAACAGATCCACGTATACACATTAATATTAACCTATCCTAATACAATCAATCCATTTCAAGTCATCATGGTACTGACTCAGTTGAATTTGCTGGACCAGCTCAACAAAACATTAATAACCCTCCCTGCTCCTTTTCCAAATCATTTAGTGTACATTTAGCCCATTCACCATTCATGGCTATCAATTACATGTACAACCTCCCACCACATCTGCTGCTCGGTGTATATACAACTGAGACTGAATTGTTGAAGGAATTCATACAATTAACTACTAGGTGATATGTATAATTTTCGCGTTGTTGACCAGCCGACTGTGCATTTACTCAATTGATACCTCATCATTTACGAGTATGCTAAGCAAACTATTTTCTCAAATGAGACAATACAGTACACAATGGTGCAAGTGTACATCAAATACAAACAATACACACCTGCTAGGGAAGATGAAAGTTCATCTGATGGTGCTGGTCCAGGAGAGACCTGCGAAGCACTAGCAGAAGATGAACCTGTGCAAAATGATTTCATGTTGGCATACTATGAATGCACTTCTGTAATCCTGTAATAAATTTATTTGCTTATTCATTCATTCCTTCACTGATTTGCTTATGCATTTGACCGCCTTCTGCAAGGTCCATGAGCTGCTCAGAGTACTGGCTTAAGCCTCTGAAATGGTGGGTTCGCTTCTGAGCCATTGAAGAAATGGAATAATCGCTATCGGAACGCTTAGTAAGAAACTGTACGTACGCCAAACGCAACGAAATGCTTCTTTGCGCAAGTAAAACGCAGCTGCATTTGCACTGCACGCGCGTCTATTTACCTCTGACCTTGGACCAAGAGTGCTGCAGAGGTGCCCGCGCGTTTATTTACCTTCGACACCTGGGCTGGGGTATAAAGGACTGAACGAGGGGGAAAGACATGGACACGGAAAAAAAATGGGGAAAAGAGGGAGAGGAGAGGGGAAAAGGGGGGAGAGAGAGAAAGAAAGAGGAGGAGAGAGTTTCTAAGTGAAAAACTCTAAAATAAAAAAAAAATGTGACATTCAGTGGGAATCGAACTCAGTTTTTTCCCCAAAAACTGATCTTGGGCCGAGCCCCGTGCAGCCTAGCCTTCGGGTGTGTAACATTTTTGTGGCCAATTACCTAGTTCCCAACGCCCATTGTCCGCAGCGCAAGCGCTCACTACGCAGCGCAAGCGCTCACTACGCTAGAAAAGCAGGTCCAGACGCAGCACTCGCAGTCTTGTAGTAGCAACGATGTTCAGCTTTATGCAGCAACTCTACTCAAGGTTTTTTTCTGCCAGGGAAGGAAGGTGAGCACAACACTGTTAAGATATTCCTGCATATATTAAGCCTATCTTTAGTGGGGCTGGCCAGTTGTGAAATAGCAGCATGCTGTCTAGAGTCATTAGCAGTATTATGTCAAGCTAATCTTGATTCAGATATTAGGAAGACTTGTCAGTTGTGAACCAGCAACATAGTTAATGCTTGTAGTGCATGCACTTGCTGCTGTCCAGTGCCATAAATAGACATGTTTGAAGGTTAAGCTAATCTTGATATTAACGAGGCTTGTTAGTTGTGTAATTAGCAGCATGCACTCAAGAGTCTCAGTTTTTCATGAGCAACTGTGTGCATTTTTTAAAAAAAACTGCTATTAATATACCTATGCTTAAACCATTTAACGAAACATTAAGATTTATTATATATAATTTTTGACTATTTACTTGTGAATGAAGAGCACAAGTTAGCATGCAGTTGTCTGTGGAGTGCATTGGTCTTTTTTTACACGATATTCTTTCAATAAATGTAGTTTGGAGGGTGGATCCCTGGCTCCCTCGGCTCCCTCAGCCCCGCCGGCTCCCTTTGCCCTGCCAGCCCTGCCGGCTCCCTCTGCCCCGCCGGCTCCCTCTGCCCCCTCCCTGCCGGCTCCCTCTGCCCCCTCAGCCTTGCTGGCTCCCTCTGCCCCGCCGGCTCCCTCTGCCCCCTCCCTGCCGGCTCCCTCTGCCCCCTCAGAAAGAGAAGTGGAGAGAAGGAGGAGGAGGATTGCGTTTGAAAGAACGCAGAGAGAGAGGGAGAGAAGAGAGAGGGAAAGACACTATAAAGAGATAAGACAAAGGCAAAGGCAGAGAGAAAGAGACTCAAGAAGAAGGGAACAAGAGAGAAGACAGAGGTGGCAGAGAGAGAGTGATGGAAAGAGAAAGAAGGATAAAGAAGAGAGGAGGGAGAAAGAGTTGGAGAGAAGAATCAAGGCAGAACTGGACCGGATCAACCAGAATGAAAAAAAAAAAGAAAAGAAGAAAAAGAAAAAAAATACGAAAAATACTTGAGGAAATGTTTGAAAAAAGAAAAAAAAGAAAAGGAGGAAAAAAAAATAAAAGATATTATTCGATCAAACTAATTTTTTTAATTTCTAATTTATTTTTAATTTCTAATTTATTTCTAATTTCTAATTTATTTCTAATTTCTAATTTATTTCTAATTTATTTCTAATTTCTAATTTATTTCTAATTTCTAATTTCTAATTTATTTCAACTAATTTTCAAATTTTTATTTATTATTATTTTCTTTCAACTTACTTCAATCTTTCTAATCTTTATCAACTAATTTTTATTATTTTCAACTAATCTTTAATATTCAAATTTTCATGATTATTTTAATCAATATAAAAGTAGATTGAATGGTATTTGAATGATTGAGGGTACATTAAATTAATAAGTTGAAGATTGACTATGAAACAAGCATGGAAGTTCGGTTGTATTCAGCAGATGTGGACAAACTGTAGGCAGTACTGTCAGCAACCTGGCATAGTCGAGTTCTCAGCCAACACCATCACGAACAGGTAGTACTGCACACATCTCCTCAGTCTCCATGGCTGGCTTCATTGAAACAAGAGTGCTTTCATCTAAAAGATAAACATATCAACAATAAAAGAATAATAGCAAAGAACATAAAAAAACATATTTAAATGCATAATTAAATAGTAGACTCTGAAATTAAGCTGTATAGATTGAGGTTAATGGCATACACCACAAAATAGCTTGGTACATTTAAAGCTGCGATCTCCTTGCCAATGTGACCAGCAGGTCATCTTCACCAGCAGGACTTCATTGCTTTTCTTCACTTGCAGGACTTATTCTTCACCTGCAAGATTTATTTTCCTTGCTTCCTTGCTTCCTTGCTTCCCTGCTTCCTTGCTTCCTTGCTTCCTTGCTTCCCTGCTTCCTTGCTTCCTTGCTTCCCTGCTTCCTTGCTTCCTTGCTTCCTTGCTGCTTCCTTGCTTCCTTGCTTCCTTGCTTCCTTCACTTGCAGGATTTAGCTTCTTTTATTCACCTGCAAGACTTCTTCTTCACCTGCTGGACTTTTCTTCACCTGTATCGGATCATCACTGGAAGCCATAGTGTTGATTCAACACTATGGCTTCCAGTGATGATCCTTTCTCATGTGAGATTTATTTATGTTGTACCAAGCTATGATGTGAGGATATTCAAGGGGATGAATAATATAGAAACATGAACTTATCTTTTGCAGTGCTGTAGAATGTTGCTGCTTATTAGTACTGTGGAAGTGCAGTAGAAGTGTTGTGGAAATGTTGAAGTGCTGTGGGAGTGTTGTGGGAGTGCTGTGGAATGTGTTGTGGAGTCTTTGCTGCTCAGAAGTGCTGTGGAGTGAAGTGCTGTGGAAATGTTGAAGTGCTGCATGGAGTGAAGTGCTGTGGAAATGTTGAAGTGTTGTGGAAGTGCTGTGGAATGTGTTGTGGAGTCTGCTGCTAAGAAGTGCTGTGGAAGTGCTGTGGAAATGTTGAAGTGCTGTGGAGTGTTGCTGCTTAGAAGTGCTGTGGAGTGTTCTTGGTTGGAAGTGTTGTAGGGTGGCACGAAGTGGACTAGCAGTAGAACGAAGTGAAGTGAGCAAAATGATGTGATTTGGTGCCATGGCAGTTGGTATTACTCAGGTTGTCGTTTCATCCTTTTTGCCTCATTGGCTTTCCTCCATGTAGCCAATGTTCTTTCCTTCTTCTCTTTCTCAAACTGCAGTAATACCTCTTTGCCATCAGCGTAAGGGCACCAAATTTTGTTCGATCGTCCAAGTACTCGGTGGACTTCTCCATCTGGTGTAACATCTTTAGATGTACGAAATTGTCCACAAATGTGACAAGGACGCTTTCCTACTATATCAGATTCCTATAAATTATGAAAAAAATATTGTAATTGACAAAAGTTTTTGTACACATTGTCTAACCTCGCTATCTTGGTTTGGGGACATGACCTAATGCTTAAACCCACAATCAATACTTATTTTCATTTTTGATGTAAGAATTCTTCCATGACTTCAATACAGGAAGCACAAGTGTTATTACTATTATTATTATTATTATTATTATTATTATTATTATTGTTATAATTATTAATATTATTATTTCTACCACTATTGTTACTATTATTACCAATTACTACTATCCCTATTATTATTAATACTACTACTAATATAGTTAATACTATTATAACCATTATTACTAATACCGCTATTATCACTACTATTATTACTACTACTATTATTACTCCTATTAGTATATATATATTACTGTTATTATTGCTAACTAGTATTACACCAAATACTATTATTCACCATTATTATTATGAATACAACTAACATTATTATTACTGTTGTTGCTGTTATCTTTGTTATTAGCCAAGGTGTATAATTTAGATTATTAATAAAACTTTAAACTGACCGGAAGTGGCTGGACACCCAATTCCTGTAGGCGAGCCAATGCTTTCTCTCTCCTCTGCTGCGATTCTGGAGAAAGGGCCCTCTTCCACTTGGGTGCTTTTGCCTTTTCCTTACCACCAGTCCTTGGGGTCAATTCTGTCCTCTTGCGTGCCTGTTCCTCCCTCCTTTCCTGTGCTCTCTCTTCAGCAGTGACTGGCTCTGGTCCAAGTGACAGTGCTGGTGAAATAAAGACTGGAGTGGCTTGCTGCACAGGTTGTTCCAAGAGCTCCATAGCTGCTGATGCCTGTTCAGACAAGGAGAAACTCAATTCAGTAACTACTGAGCGAGCTTCCTCATTGACAGCTCCACTTTCAATAGCCTGTGATCGAGATCTCTGTTGTTTTAAAATCCAGTTTTTTGCTTGGGCAAATGAGACTGGTAACAATGCTGGAGGAGGTTCAGAGGAAGTCCTCGGTCGATCCAACTCCTCCTTGCATCGCTCCTTGTACAATTTCAGGAGCTCATGCACCATTGGCGACGTATTACTGGTCTCTGGCATTGCACACCACAGTTCCTCCCAAATAGCCAGCATTGCTTCATTGAAGTCTGGAGGCACACACACAATCTGTCCTCCCATTGCACGAAGTCGTGGAACATTACGATGACGTCGAGGTGTGGCTTCGGGCAGTGGCACGTTTCTCCAGTCACGTGTGTCGGAGCTGGTGCTAGCTGCAGCAGAGCTGAAGGTGGAGCCAGCAGAAGATGAGGTGCTAGCTGTAGCAGAGCTGGGGGTGGTGCTAGTGCAGGAAGTGCTGGTGTGGGTGGTAGCGCTGGTGTGGGTGGTAGTGCTGGTGTGGGTGGTAGTGCTGGTGTGGGTGGAGCTGGATAGAGTCGATCCATGCTGATCTTCACCTTCATCAGGCTCGTGCAGGTCAGCTTCCTCAAGCCCAAGTTCCTCCATTACCTGAAACATGAACAAAGGCACAATATAATGTTGGTGTTCAAATAAGATTAAGTAAATAATATTGTTAGCTGTCTCTAGTGCGTTAACTGGCAAAGTTATTCATTTCCATTTTAGTTATCTTTGATTTAATTATTTATTGAAAGTCTTACCTCAGCTGACGTAGCCACTATTGACGATTCATCAATTATATCGGGCACAGTCTCATTAGCAGCCATTTCTTCATTGAAATCGACCTCAATGTGAGCAACTCCTGCCACAGAGCATCCATACTCGTACCCAATCTTGAGATTGGTCTCCGTACCTGCTGCTGCTATTGTCCAGTCTGGATAGCTGGAGGTGATCCCTTGCCCAATGTAGTGCTCGCAAACCTGTAGTAACAAATTCAAAAAATATAGTATGACAGACCAGGCCATAGCTAATGAAATAAATAGAATAAGTGGTAATTTGATTCCACCTAGTTGTTGTTAACAGCTGTTGTGAGCATGACCATGAACATGTGCAGCAATGCAACAATCTTGCTTTTATAGGCATACCTTAGGTGGCATGGTATCTGGTGGAATCTTCTTTCCAAGAGCGCGCAGGCGACGACGGTTGTAGGAAAGAATCCACCATCCCAGGCGTGCATCGAAGATTTCCATTCCAATGCCACGCTGGGTGTAGAAGTTTCTGTCCAGCACAGAATGGACTGCTTCAACTTTGCTGGTGCCACGCAACGATCGATAATGCTCCAACTGGTGACCTGTGGAATGAAAGTTGATGGTACCAACTCTCACACATGGCAAATGATCCATCTCATCGGAAATGCATCCATTCCGCACATGAATCAGCTGGAGCTTGAACACCTCTATCACCCTCTTTGTGATGAGGGGATATGCCACATCTGCGACTGACAAGTCTGATATCTTCATCCCTGCTGCTTCAGCCTGAATCCTGCACTGATTATCCAGTTCCCTGTGTCCTTGAAGCACTAACATCATCCTGTCAGCCACGCTGTCTGGATCTCCGACTATTCTACGGATGAACTTGACCCTCTCTGTCCGCGTTGGAGGCCCATCAAGCCCAGCTGCCTTCTTTGCCTCCATCAAACTCTGGTAATCTCCCTCGTGTTGGAAGAAAATTGCTCGACTGAGGTCCACTAAAATCTTCTTCCGGCGTGGATGCTCGGCATTCATTTCTCTTCCAATGCGCAGCATCAGATGCATGACATCCAGTTTGATGGTGAACTTTGAGCGCCACAAAGCCAATGCACTTGTGCCTGGGGGCTGTAGAGGCAACCGACGAAATCCTGGCTTGCCATTGCAGCAAGAACAGTCCATGTACAACGAACGAGGCAACTCTACTCCCGCTGACTCGTGCCTCTCGACTATTTCAGCCATGGCCTGCCTACCCCAGTTGAAGGAGGTGTCTGGAACAGCATAAACTCCACACACAAGACCAAAATCTCCACAAATAGTGAATGTCTGTCCACCATGGCCTACCACTCCACCACCAAGGGTTCTCTTAATGACCTTGCGTTGGTGATCCACTGCAAGACTGTGACTAGTGAGGACGGTACGCAACTCCCTCATGATGTAAGGCTTGTTGTCCAAGTAGTCCCTGATGAACAACAATGTGAGATGAGGTCGGCAAGGGATGTAATGGGAAGGTAGTGGAGGGAAAGCATCACGAGATGCCACATTGACTCTTCCAATACCACTCATGGCCGCAACCTAAAGTAATACATTTATGAGAGCTTACTACAGTACTGAGGGAAGAGACGACATAGTTACTATCATAGTATTATTGAACTGTTGCTATTATTATCATCATTATCATTACTATACTATCATTAGCTATTATTATCATCATCATTATTATTATCATTACCATTATCATTACAATCATCATCATCATTACTACTATTATTACTATTATTAATAATATCATTATTAATAATAAAACAATTTTGAGGGAGATTACTGGAGTATTAAAAGAAAACTCGTGATCATCGTCATTTTCATCATCATTATGCATAACGTTACCTTATCCCAAAGAGTGATATATTCAGACTTGAGGTGGAGATAGTGCTGTGTAACTTCCTCCTGCACAAGTCTCTCCACCTGTGCCACTGTCACGCCTGATCTCAGCATACGGATCAAGGACAAGTCGGTTCCATTGCCCTTTGTTGAAATGCACGTTTGCTGGAGCTGAACTGACATTGGCAGAGTGCTGACATATTTCGGATCGTGCGTCAGCCAATGCTTCTTGCACTTTCCACAGCGCATGTCTATGCCAACGAGAGACTTAGGCCAAGGTATGGCATAAATGAGCTTGCGACTCCCCACTGAATTTGCTGATATCATCATCGAATTACAATGAGGACAGCGGCCGCTCATAGGGCAGTACACTATCAGGTCCAACTTGCCTGGAGACTTCTTAAGACCAATTCCAATGGCCCTCAGTTCAGCAATAGTAGGTGACTGGAAGTTGCTTTTGTCGAATTTGGGAGGTGCTGGTCCAGTTGCAGTCTTGGGTTGGTCTGATCGTGTGCTTGTGCTGGTGGATGGCTGAACACTGGCAGTAGAAATTGCACCAACACTTGAAGCTGAAAGCATTAAGTAATAGTATAATAATAACAATAACAGCAACAACAGCAATAATAATAGTAATAGTAATAATAATAATAATAATAATAATAATGGTATGCAGCATCTAAAGAAATAAGCATCAGGAAATTGTCATTGTCATCACCTTGTTGTTCTCAAGTTGGTGGTTTGCTTATGAATAAACCACTCCTCAGGTTACAGCCACAATGACATTTATTAGTGTTAATGGCTACATGGGCAGATCCTGGGTTTGCAATTGCATAAATGCCTAAGTGAAATGGGCAGATCCTGGGCTTGCAATTGCATAAATGCCTAAGTGAAATGGGCAGATCCTGGGTTTGCAATTGCATAAATGCCTAAGTGAAATGGGCAGATCCTGGGTTTGCAATTGCATAAATGCCTAAGTGGAATGGGCAGATCCTGGGTTTGCAATTGCATAAATGCCTAGTGTGACTGAATATAAGATGGTGTTGGCCACACCACCAGTTGCCAGTGCTTGTGTTGAACTGAAAAACATTATAAAAATAAAATAAATTTAAATTCGGCTTGCTGAAGTTGCTGCATGCTGTTTGAGGAGATTACAATGAGCCTCTTTAAATATTTATTACTGCTCATTGCTTCTTGACCATCATATTTAGTCTCTTTGGTAGAGAGTGCATCACCATTTCTATTGTGCAATAAGTGATTAGGGAGCCTGCAAGGGGTACTTGGTTTTGATTGGGAATAATTATTATTAAATACTGGGTTGTCACTTGCTATTCTATGCATGCCTCCTTTACCCATAAATCAGCATTAAAATTTGTTATAGTCTTTGGTTAAGGGTTACAAATTTGGCAGTACTAAACTGACTAGGAATGAGCTCTTAAAATGCTGTGTAACCAGAGCTGCAGTTCAGGTGTCAACTGGAGGTGTATAATTAATTGATGTTAATAGATTAAAGACTGCATCAGAGCTTGAGCTGGATATTCCAACTTGTTTCACAAATAGAACTGAGTCAGTACCACATTACTTGATCAGGTCGATTAAAGTTTGAACACTATAGTGTACATGCAGATATTATCACATGATGGTGACGGACATGTATCATCCTATTAAATAATGTATATAGTCCTACCACGATTAACTCGTGAATAAACTTAATCATAATATATTACAACAAATGAACTGTACCTGTTGGAGTTGAGCACTCCATTTGTGAACGAGTTACTGACGAAGGCATCAGTACGGTGGTTGCAGGAGTGGAACCTGAAACAACATGGGAGAGAGGACCTAATACCTTTACTGAATGGAGATTTAACCACGAGACAAGGCAGTTGCAAAATCATGTACATGATTCAAAAATGATATTTACCTGCTTGAGAACGACGTTGAAGTGGTTCTGAAGTTGCTGGCTCAGAAGAGAGCAAAGTAATATGAGCAGATGAACCTACGCAAGGAAAAAAATAAGAAAAAAAAGAACATGATATTAAAATCAATGCAACAGACAAATTAATGCGAACAGATTAATGATCGAAATACTATTAGTACATGTTAACAGATCCACGTATACACATTAATATTAACCTATCCTAATACAATCAATCCATTTCAAGTCATCATGGTACTGACTCAGTTGAATTTGCTGGACCAGCTCAACAAAACATTAATAACCCTCCCTGCTCCTTTTCCAAATCATTTAGTGTACATTTAGCCCATTCACCATTCATGGCTATCAATTACATGTACAACCTCCCACCACATCTGCTGCTCGGTGTATATACAACTGAGACTGAATTGTTGAAGGAATTCATACAATTAACTACTAGGTGATATGTATAATTTTCGCGTTGTTGACCAGCCGACTGTGCATTTACTCAATTGATACCTCATCATTTACGAGTATGCTAAGCAAACTATTTTCTCAAATGAGACAATACAGTACACAATGGTGCAAGTGTACATCAAATACAAACAATACACACCTGCTAGGGAAGATGAAAGTTCATCTGATGGTGCTGGTCCAGGAGAGACCTGCGAAGCACTAGCAGAAGATGAACCTGTGCAAAATGATTTCATGTTGGCATACTATGAATGCACTTCTGTAATCCTGTAATAAATTTATTTGCTTATTCATTCATTCCTTCACTGATTTGCTTATGCATTTGACCGCCTTCTGCAAGGTCCATGAGCTGCTCAGAGTACTGGCTTAAGCCTCTGAAATGGTGGGTTCGCTTCTGAGCCATTGAAGAAATGGAATAATCGCTATCGGAACGCTTAGTAAGAAACTGTACGTACGCCAAACGCAACGAAATGCTTCTTTGCGCAAGTAAAACGCAGCTGCATTTGCACTGCACGCGCGTCTATTTACCTCTGACCTTGGACCAAGAGTGCTGCAGAGGTGCCCGCGCGTTTATTTACCTTCGACACCTAGGACCTAGTTGCCCCGCGAATGTGCGCATGCGTACCGGATACCTTCGACCTAAAACCGGAAACCTCGTACCTTCGACCTAGGGACCTCAGTCCACGAGTGGGCGCCTCTTGCCGGGCTGGGGTATAAAGGACTGAACGAGGGGGAAAGACATGGACACGGAAAAAAAATGGGGAAAAGAGGGAGAGGAGAGGGGAAAAGGGGGGAGAGAGAGAAAGAAAGAGGAGGAGAGAGTTTCTAAGTGAAAAACTCTAAAATAAAAAAAAAATGTGACATTCAGTGGGAATCGAACTCAGTTTTTTCCCCAAAAACTGATCTTGGGCCGAGCCCCGTGCAGCCTAGCCTTCGGGTGTGTAACATTTTTGTGGCCAATTACCTAGTTCCCAACGCCCATTGTCCGCAGCGCAAGCGCTCACTACGCAGCGCAAGCGCTCACTACGCTAGAAAAGCAGGTCCAGACGCAGCACTCGCAGTCTTGTAGTAGCAACGATGTTCAGCTTTATGCAGCAACTCTACTCAAGGTTTTTTTCTGCCAGGGAAGGAAGGTGAGCACAACACTGTTAAGATATTCCTGCATATATTAAGCCTATCTTTAGTGGGGCTGGCCAGTTGTGAAATAGCAGCATGCTGTCTAGAGTCATTAGCAGTATTATGTCAAGCTAATCTTGATTCAGATATTAGGAAGACTTGTCAGTTGTGAACCAGCAACATAGTTAATGCTTGTAGTGCATGCACTTGCTGCTGTCCAGTGCCATAAATAGACATGTTTGAAGGTTAAGCTAATCTTGATATTAACGAGGCTTGTTAGTTGTGTAATTAGCAGCATGCACTCAAGAGTCTCAGTTTTTCATGAGCAACTGTGTGCATTTTTTAAAAAAAACTGCTATTAATATACCTATGCTTAAACCATTTAACGAAACATTAAGATTTATTATATATAATTTTTGACTATTTACTTGTGAATGAAGAGCACAAGTTAGCATGCAGTTGTCTGTGGAGTGCATTGGTCTTTTTTTACACGATATTCTTTCAATAAATGTAGTTTGGAGGGTGGATCCCTGGCTCCCTCGGCTCCCTCAGCCCCGCCGGCTCCCTTTGCCCTGCCAGCCCTGCCGGCTCCCTCTGCCCCGCCGGCTCCCTCTGCCCCCTCCCTGCCGGCTCCCTCTGCCCCCTCAGCCTTGCTGGCTCCCTCTGCCCCGCCGGCTCCCTCTGCCCCCTCCCTGCCGGCTCCCTCTGCCCCCTCAGAAAGAGAAGTGGAGAGAAGGAGGAGGAGGATTGCGTTTGAAAGAACGCAGAGAGAGAGGGAGAGAAGAGAGAGGGAAAGACACTATAAAGAGATAAGACAAAGGCAAAGGCAGAGAGAAAGAGACTCAAGAAGAAGGGAACAAGAGAGAAGACAGAGGTGGCAGAGAGAGAGTGATGGAAAGAGAAAGAAGGATAAAGAAGAGAGGAGGGAGAAAGAGTTGGAGAGAAGAATCAAGGCAGAACTGGACCGGATCAACCAGAATGAAAAAAAAAAAGAAAAGAAGAAAAAGAAAAAAAATACGAAAAATACTTGAGGAAATGTTTGAAAAAAGAAAAAAAAGAAAAGGAGGAAAAAAAAATAAAAGATATTATTCGATCAAACTAATTTTTTTAATTTCTAATTTATTTTTAATTTCTAATTTATTTCTAATTTCTAATTTATTTCTAATTTCTAATTTATTTCTAATTTCTAATTTCTAATTTATTTCTAATTTCTAATTTCTAATTTATTTCAACTAATTTTCAAATTTTTATTTATTATTATTTTCTTTCAACTTACTTCAATCTTTCTAATCTTTATCAACTAATTTTTATTATTTTCAACTAATCTTTAATATTCAAATTTTCATGATTATTTTAATCAATATAAAAGTAGATTGAATGGTATTTGAATGATTGAGGGTACATTAAATTAATAAGTTGAAGATTGACTATGAAACAAGCATGGAAGTTCGGTTGTATTCAGCAGATGTGGACAAACTGTAGGCAGTACTGTCAGCAACCTGGCATAGTCGAGTTCTCAGCCAACACCATCACGAACAGGTAGTACTGCACACATCTCCTCAGTCTCCATGGCTGGCTTCATTGAAACAAGAGTGCTTTCATCTAAAAGATAAACATATCAACAATAAAAGAATAATAGCAAAGAACATAAAAAAACATATTTAAATGCATAATTAAATAGTAGACTCTGAAATTAAGCTGTATAGATTGAGGTTAATGGCATACACCACAAAATAGCTTGGTACATTTAAAGCTGCGATCTCCTTGCCAATGTGACCAGCAGGTCATCTTCACCAGCAGGACTTCATTGCTTTTCTTCACTTGCAGGACTTATTCTTCACCTGCAAGATTTATTTTCCTTGCTTCCTTGCTTCCTTGCTTCCCTGCTTCCTTGCTTCCTTGCTTCCTTGCTTCCCTGCTTCCTTGCTTCCTTGCTTCCTTGCTTCCTTGCTTCCCTGCTTCCTTGCTTCCTTGCTTCCTTGCTTCCTTCACTTGCAGGATTTAGCTTCTTTTATTCACCTGCAAGACTTCTTCTTCACCTGCTGGACTTTTCTTCACCTGTATCGGATCATCACTGGAAGCCATAGTGTTGATTCAACACTATGGCTTCCAGTGATGATCCTTTCTCATGTGAGATTTATTTATGTTGTACCAAGCTATGATGTGAGGATATTCAAGGGGATGAATAATATAGAAACATGAACTTATCTTTTGCAGTGCTGTAGAATGTTGCTGCTTATTAGTACTGTGGAAGTGCTGTAGAAGTGTTGTGGAAATGTTGAAGTGCTGTGGAATGTGTTGTGGAGTCTTTGCTGCTCAGAAGTGCTGTGGAGTGAAGTGCTGTGGAGTGAAGTGCTGTGGAGTGAAGTGCTGTGGAAATGTTGAAGTGCTGTGGGAGTGTTGTGGAAGTGCTGTGGAAATGTTGAAGTGCTGTGGAGTGAAGTGCTGTGGAGTGAAGTGCTGTGGAGTGAAGTGCTGTGGAGTGAAGTGCTGTGGAAATGTTGAAGTGCTGTGGAAGTGTTGTGGAAATGTTGAAGTGCCGTGGAGTGTTGCTGCATAGAAGTGCTGTGGAGTGTTCTTGGTTGGAAGTGCTGTAGGGTGGCACGAAGTGGACTAGCAGTAGAACGAAGTGAAGTGAGCAAAATGATGTGATTTGGTGCCATGGCAGTTGGTATTACTCAGGTTGTCGTTTCATCCTTTTTGCCTCATTGGCTTTCCTCCATGTAGCCAATGTTCTTTCCTTCTTCTCTTTCTCAAACTGCAGTAATACCTCTTTGTCATCAGCGTAAGGGCACCAAATTTTGTTTGATCGTCCAAGTACTCAGTGGACTTCCCCATCTGGTGTAACATCTTTAGATGTACGAAATTGTCCACAAATGTGACAAGGACGCTTTCCTACTATATCAGATTCCTATAAATTATGAAAAAAAATATTGTAATTAAAATGACAAAAGTTTTTGTACACATTGTCTAACCTCGCTATCTTGGTTTGGGGACATGACCTCATGCTTAAACCCACAATCAATATTTATTTTCATTTTTGATGTAAGAATTGCTTCCATGACTTCAATACAGGAAGCACAAG
>WLWD01000678.1_pt1 | contig 29784 bp, 19 predicted proteins | sample 6712731 | NCBI WGS metagenome assembly WLWD01 (sample SAMN12718690, study PRJNA576275) | sponge metagenome | isolation source: marine sponge | host: Mycale hentscheli | place: New Zealand: South Island, Marlborough, Capsize Point | collected 2014-11-01
AAGCTCACTATACGGTAGGTCTAAGCTCACTATACGGTAGGTCTAAGCTCACTATACATTAGGTCTAAGCTGACTATACAGTAGGTCTAAGCTCACTATACAGTAGGTCTAAGCTCACTATACAGTAGGTCTAAGCTGACTATACAGTAGGTCTAAGCTCACTATACGGTAGGTCTAAGTTCACTATACAGTAGGTCTAAGCTCACTATACAGTAGGTCTAAGCTCACTATACAGTAGGTCTAAGCTGACTATACAGTAGGTCTAAGCTCACTATACGGTAGGTCTAAGTTCACTATACAGGAGGTCTAAGCTCACTATACATTAGGTCTAAGCTGACTATACAGCAGGTCTAAGCTCACTATACAGTAGGTATAAGTGCACCATTAACATATTTAATAAAACCCTTCAACCATTCTGCACTCTCTCCCTCACCCTCTGAATGCGTCCAACGACACCAATCTCTTGGACTTCATAGAAGATGTCTTCTGAGTGGGCAGATCGGGAAGCTACGATAACATTACATGATGTCACATGATAATTTGAACAGGATGAAATAAGATCACATGATGTCACCAGATAAGATATGACAAATTTCACAATAAAATAACATCAGGTGACACCACAACTCTTGCAAACTCAATTTTCATATAAAAGTTGCATCAATTCTTGCTTCACACTTTTGCATAAGAATATCCTTTAGACATTTAAAATTTCGTCAATAAAAGACTGGATGGGGACATTCCATGTCAAGTGAGACTAAAAACGTAAAGTTTCGGACCTTATTGGTTCAGATTCCTCAAAATTGGTATATAGTTACATACATCTTGGGTTGTATCATGCAAACAAAAGGAAACATCTAGTAATTAAATGTGATTAAACTTTTGACCTTTATACATACTTCGTCAACTTAAAAAATTTTTATCTCCAGTTTGACTTGTCCTATTGACATGCAATTTTGTTCATTGGAAAGCTCTTGCCATAAGGAGACTAATTTTTCAGTTAAATAAAGTTTTAAAATTATCTACTACCCTTAAATTTCAAATAAATAACACACACAACATGTATACCATAAAACTCACATGTGCACAAGCATACTGAGGGTTAGTACAGTGCGTGTGTGAGTGTGCATGTGTGTGTGTATGTGCGTGTGTGTGTAAGTGAGTGTGTGCGTGTGCATGTGTGTATGTGTGAGTGTGTGTGTGTGTGCGTGTGTGAGTGTGCGTGTGCGTGTGTGTGTGTATGTGTGTAAGTGAGTGTGTGTGCGTGTGTATGTGTGTGTGAGTGTGTGTGTGTGCGTATGTGTGTGTGTGAGTGTGTGTATGTGTATGTGTGTGAGTGTGTGTGTGTGTGAGTGTGTGTGTGTGTGAGTGTGTGTGTGTGTATGTGTGTGTGTGAGTGTGTGTGTGTGCGTATGTGTGTGTGTGCGAGTGTGTGTGTGTATGTGTGTAAGTGAGTGTGTGTGTGCGTGTGTGAGTGTGCATGTGTGTGCGTGTGTGTGTGTGTGTGTATGTGTGTGCGTGTGTGTGTGTCTACCTACCATAGTAAGAGGGTCGGTGTAATTAGATTCCAGTAATGGCGTTCTGTCTGTTGTACCGTAGTTCAAGAAGCTACCCGACCGTGAAGATATTGGAACTCCAAGATCCTTCATACACACACACATACACACAGCTGTATCACAACACTAGACTCTCTGTAGTTACATGTATAACCATCTATGAGGAAATCCAGTGAGGATTCCCACAAACACTGCAAAAAACCCGCTTAACCCTTTGCGGACGAATGCGGGCGAGCAATTATGTAATTAAATACGCGCACGCCGTAAAACCAATTAGTTGCCTGGGACGGTGTTTTACCAGTTGGAGTTCGACACGTGAAAAAAGAAAACGGGCGAGTGTTTCTATTGTGTTAGGCCTCACCTCTAGCGTTGTAGCTTTGGTAATTTGTTAGTTTATAGTTTATAGAGTTGCTTTGAATACAAACTTAGTTGGAATTATCGAGGAGGCCATAGTTTGTTAGCTACTTTTTTAGCTTATATTTATGGAAGGAGAAATCACACCCAAGTGTAAGTTCTAGTTTTAGTTTGCTTATTTCTAGCTACTTTAGGCCTTTACTTCTTAGTAGATGTTCTATTTGAAAATAGCTAGACACAAAGTGTAGAAAACATTTTTTTTTTATTTACTTGGTGTACTTAATATAAGTTATACTTATTTTATAAGACTTATTTTGTAGAATAGAGATTGCAAAATGTATACTATGTAAGCTACTGAAAGTTTTAGCGCGCTACGCGCTCTGTAACTGTAATAACAGAGCGGGAAAGAGCTTGTCACGAATTCGTGACAGCCGTATTCTCTTGACGCACCCGGTGTGTCACAGATTCGTGACCATCGTACGCGCGCGTTAAGTTACGGCGGTCACGAATTCGTGACGATCGTACGCAAAGGGTTAAGACCAAAGACGTATATATTTTATATGCAATTACATGTACAGTATATGGATTTCTTCCAATCGTTATTATTCATGATAGCAAATTTTTATCGTTCTAACAGCCAATATTGTTAATTAAAACTGAACCTAACATTTCGACTTCTGCTTTAATTAACAATATTGGCTGTTAGAACGAGAAAAATTTGCTATCATTATAATATATTATAGTTGACCCCTGAAGAGGACTTTGGTAAGAAGTCGAACGTCGAGTTAAGTATTGATTAACAATATTGGCTGTTAGAACGAGAAATTCGTTATTATTTTAATTGTTTCAGCCGAGAATGACCGAGTTATTATTCAGTTTGAATTATATAATGATAAGTCGCTATGAACAGTACACCAGCTAAAACAGTGTACAGACCACAGGATCCAAACTCAACACTACTGGATTAATATATCACATTGCAGCTATAATACAACCTGTATGCTACATTAAACCTACACCAATACTTTCACCTTGATCCCACCCACACCTTAAACCACACCCCATACATTAAACCACACCCCCATATATTAAACCACACCCCCTTACCTTGTGCATGAGTCTGTCCATGAAGTTGAGATGTAGCAATTTCATGTATCCTCTCTCTTTAAAATATCTGAACACACACACACACACACACATGTGCACACACATACACGCACGCAGCACGTACGCACATACACAATTACACACATACATGCACTTGCACACACACAACACTCATATACACACATACACGCACACACATACATACATACTGAACCATGAGTGGTATCGCCTTGGATACTCATGTACATAACCACACACTAATACACGAGCACACACATACACACACTATATCTACGTACCTTAAGAGAAATGACCACAACACCCACAGTAGAGATAGTGCCACGCCCACCACACTGGCAAACAAAATGGCTGAAGACATAAAGTGTTTAAAAAAACAACTTAAAAGAAACAGATTAGATGAAATAAATAAAATGTATGTACATAAAATAATACAGCCTGTATTATTGAGTATCGTAAATGCCACCATCTTAAATACATTGACAAACTGCACCAATGCACCAATGTGTTCATTCAATAGTGCCTAATATTTATATAAAAATAAATGGTTTGATTAGGGCGCCACCTGATTGCTTACTGCACATAACATAGTAATGTTAGAGGGAGAAGCTTAGAGAGTCATGGAGAGGGAGGGGAAGAGGGGGTGCAGAGGGAGGGGAGGAGTCACAAGTTACAGGGGGAAGCTGAAAAGTTACAGGGAGAAAATAAGAGGAAGGAGGAGGAGGATACGCTGGAAAGTCAATTATTATTATAGTATTTCCATCATGAAGGACTATGATAGCTTATTAAAGGCGTTGAATTTTCAACTAAAAAACCTCTCCCCTTCACTCTCCCCCCACACAAAATTTACTCTGCTTAGACTGTAACACATTACCACACTCTTTCAATTAAACAGCTCTTGCCTGTCTGTGGTCACTCAATGCATCAAACCCATTGGACAAAATAGATCCAACACGCCCACCAACCGTGTTAGCCCATCTAACTCTAAACTCACTAGTTCAATTACATTACCCCGCAAAACTTTAAAAAAAAAACAACCCTGGTGGGACCACACCCCCTAAACTAATGACGTACGCAGATAAGCATTGTCTCCGTTTTCATCTTTATTACACGTTGCCTGCCAGTGTCTCCAGGTATTGTTGTACACTATGTCACAACACCAGTAGCTGCCCTCCACAAAGTGGGCGGAGGTGTTTGCCAACACCTTACCAGATCGAAGGTCGTACACAAGGAATGCGATGGGGTGAGTGGTGTCCATTAATTGGGAATAGTTTTGGCCTGGATCCAGGGTTGTTACGTTTTGGAAGCTGCACTATAATTACATTAAATTTCACTATGTTAAATATTATCATCATCAATATTAATATTTTAGAAGACAGGAGAATTGGCTGTATACTTACGTAGGTCACTCAATAAACACATGAACAAAAAACCACACATCCATCCACCCACACATTCTTTCAAGCCCCTCCCCCAAACTCCCTGTTTCACACCCGCTGAAACATCACATACGTTGGTTTACATAATCGTGTCTCCTGTATCCTTTAAAGAAAGCTACTCCATATTTACTATCAAATTACCAAATAGGATAATAAACAGCTTGTACTCCAAATTTGTTAAAACTACATAGAACGACGGAATACCGTACAAAATGATCATGTAGTATCAAACCACTAGCTGCCCATCACATGTGTCTCGCACATTGCACCTGTACATACATACATACCTTGAAGCAATTCTCGGACTTCATTGCCACACTGACGCTCCTGTTTTTCACCCCAGCTGGCAGGCGCAGTGTGACGTTGGCCCTGTCTACGCCATACGGAGCTTCATGCTCCAGCTGCTCCGTCTGATTGCACGCCCAGTACACCACCACTGTAGCAAGACGTTCACAAGCAATTATACAGATATTGTTAATAAAATATATTCAAGTGTGCCCCCCCACCTCCCTCCACACACACACACACACCACAGCCAGCTTGTGGGAGAAAGGGGAGACTCGATCAGGTAGAAATGATGGAGGATTATATTAATTCTTATCATCGTGTGTTACTAAAGTATATCAGTGAAAATTTAGAGTTTTAAGATTAAAGTCGCCTAGTTTATTACCGTCATACGATAAATTAAATATTCATCTTAGTGACTACTCTACGACTTCCGTTGAGTTTCATCCATGCAAGTGAACCGAGTGCATCCCATGAGCTGCTAATACTAACTGCAATGTCACTTGTCCAGGCCATCAGTTGCTATTATACCAACTGTACCTTATGTAGACGAACTAACAGATTGGGTCTGTTTTGTGTTGTTGCCACAATAAACATCTCTTATAGTGATTCAGTCATTCTCGGCTGAAATAATTATAATAATAGCAAATTTTTAACAGCCAATATTGTTAAAACATCGGAACGTCAGGTTAAGTTACAATTAACTAAATTGGCTGTTAAAAAGAGAGAAACTTGCTATTATTAATTATCTCTCATATAATGTTTGTACCTATCAGACACTCATTAGCACTACACTGTACTGTATGAGAATTAAGATCATATGCAGCATGGAATAATGGAATGAAGACCAGTCTGAACACTACATCACTGCATTGAGATATATCACTCGTACCAACCACACCCACTAACACTCACACCCACACACCAATCCCTCCGCCCACTCATGCACACAAACACACACAATATGAAATTACATATGTGATCAAGGAATGGTCAATATCTACATAGATGACTGTCATCATAGTCTCCATTGAATATACATAATGTTAGTCAACAAATTGTTATGTGAAAAATGCTTCAATGATTCACTCTTTCTAGGCTGAAATAATTATAATAGCAAATTTTCTCGTTAAGTTTTAATTAACATAATATATTGGCTGTCAAAATGAGATGGGTCAAGTTTTTTAATTAATATTTTATATTGGCTGTTAGAACAAAAAAATGTGCCACTAATACTTCAAGTATGCACTTGATATACTGTATGTATACCTACAATTATCTATAAATAATACACTGTCTGTCAATAACAACGACAGTATGTATATTCATGAATAATTCATGGAAACGCGTCAAGCTCTCACCGCACTATAATTGACAAGTAAACAGTGCCTCCAGTTGAACCAGTGACCCTCAACTTTGCAGTCACGCCCACTTACCATATAACCATCCAAAGCCAACAATACAGCAATTATTAGAGTGACTATTAACCTATTGTATCCTCTTCTTTATTATTCCTGTCTTGCACTGTCTACCCCACACTCTATAATAACTGGGTGTGTATATTCAAGAATAATTCATTTACTGAACTGAGTTGGGAAAGAGTGTTCGTTCACCTGCAGTAGCTAACCATAACCCATCACCAATCATGGGTAGAAGAAAGGCAGGGAAGCAGGAGAACGCAAGGTCCAGAAAAATAGAAAGCAGGCAAGAAAAGGTTGACTGATGTAACTACTTCAAAGAAGAAGTGACAGAAAATACACTGAATAAACCAAAATATCTTGGAGATGATGATGATGACTATTATTATTATATCTTGTGCTATAGCACTTCTAATTTGCTAATTACACATCAAGCGCCACAGTGTGGCAGGTAAAGCGTCATCACATTCAGGAGGAAATAAAGGCGATTAAAAGGACAGAGATACTGAGAAATCAGGAGAGATAGACGAAGGAGAAGGGAATCCATGAGTTGAAGAGAGGAACAAATTAAAAACAACAACAACAAAAACAACAACAACAACAACTGACAGGGTTTCATACAGGATTTTCAGTTTGGGGGGGGGGAGAATTTTCAGTGAAACTTTCCCAGAAGTTTATAATCTGGCCAAAATTTTACTAGCACTTCCAGTTGGAACAGCAACCATCGAAAGATCGTTTAGTCACATGAAGATGATAAAGACCAGGCTAAGGAATCGCTTGTCTGATGAAAACTTGACTCACCTTATGAGAATTGCCATTGAAGACCCAGACTTAAGTGAAGTTAATTTTAATGAAATTCTGGACATTTTTAAGAAAAAAATAGGCGCATTAGACTGTAATTGGTATATTATTCTATTATAAAAGTTTGTGTTAAGAAATGAGTTTGGGGGGGGGGGGGGGGGAAACACTGACTGAGATGGCTCAGGAAATATACAGGAGAGCGAAATGCGGGGGGAAAAAATCGCATGCTATTGCAGATGGCTCAGGAAATATACAGGAGAGCGAAATGCGGGGGAAAAAAATCGCATGCTATTGCATTTTGCAAAGTCAGTACAAGTGCCACGGTGTGACGGGATACTTGCTAGTATACTGCTATTTATTATTTATCTATTAAAACTTGTATACACACATATATAGTAATACATGCACTATTCTGAAGTTTGACATGGTTATCTGAGTCATGTGAGTGCAGTTAGAATGTACATTGTGAGTTACAACAGTAATTTAACATCCGTATGAATAACAATTAAATAAACTATCTGTGCATGCAGTCAACCTAAAGAAAAATAAACTTTATTTTCAAGTACCACACAAAAAATAACAAGCTATTAAGGACCTGAACTGTTTGCTTCAAAACAGCCTTCTATGAACTTCCCCTGAATAAACAGAAAGGGCTTCTTAAAACACCACACAAGATAAACACTCTCCTCATAATTTCTAAGTTTGGAACAAAGAGAAACCGGCATGGAGTGCCCTGCACCTATTGTTATTCATTTCTATTTCTTACCTTGCACGCTTATCAAGACCAGTAGAACGATGAACACGCATATCTCCAGCACCACGCGACTTGCCATCTTGAACCGCCGGTTAAACTTGAAGGGACACCCACCAAGACCATTCAGTGAAATATCGCACCTGCAGTGGTCTCGCCAAAGTGAGTGTGGAAGTCTTCTCTTCTTGGGTTTCCTTAAAGAAATTGGGGTGTGGCAAGCAATTGGTAAAGGGTTTCTTGTGAAGATTTACCACGCCCATATCTTAGACTTCAATTAAAATGGTACGAGTCGTCGGGCTTCATTGCATGTTTTTACACATTCATCAAACAAGCAAACAAACAAACAAACAAAAAGCAAAAACAAAAAAAAGCAAAAAAATGAGCTGAATCTGATTCATGTAGCAATTAAGTAAGAACTTTTTTTTGTAATTTTGTATTAATAATATTATTAATAATATTATTATTATTATTATTATTATTATTATTATTATTAATATTATTATTGTTGTTGTTGTTGTTGTTATTATTGTTATTATTATTATTACTATTATTATTATTATTATTATTATTATTATAATTATTATTATTATTATTATATTATTATTATTATTATTATATTATTATTATTATTATTTATATGCTAAGTTGTTGTTTTAATGAGGCAAATGTACAACCTCCCCTTTTTAATTTTACGTCTATGTATAATATTCCCTCTTCTACTTCAATGTAAATGTTTATAATGGCTGCATCCGTTTTGTAAGAACTTATGTAACCTGAACCCTGCCCACCCCGCCCTGCGTGAGGTGGCTTCGTACAGCTTGTTGACTCAGCCAATGACGTAGCTAGCTACAAAGGAAAACAAAAATTAAACGAATAAACTGGCCGGATGTGACTTTCGTCTTCAATTGTCTGTCTTTGACCGACTGTTATGGGGAGTGTTTTTGTTGGGGTAATTCTAGGCTGGCTTTACTATAAAGTGTTGGTCTCCCTTGTGTTGTATCGACTATTGAATGAAATTTGGAGGGAGAGGGAATGGCTCACGAAGAAAATCTCAGTTTAACCACCGCTCAGTATTCTCCTTACTCAGGCGCTGAAGAGCAGCGTCATCTTGGCTCAGGTGCTTATGGGAAAGTTATTCTGGTAAGTCAATGAAGTGGATCCAGCCTTTCCCTTCTATGTGCTTGTAGAGGTCTCATTGAGTATAAGTAGTATATAAATTCTTTGTGTGTATGAGTCTGGACAGACTCCATGTGTTTTTTAAGTGAATCTAGACAGATGTTCCCTTCATGTATAAGCCTAGAGATGCTTCTGTGTGTGTAAGAGGTTTAGGAATGCTCTAGGATAGCTCTCGCTATTCTATAGAGAGATAATTAATTCTAATGTACTTGTGTCCACTCATTATTTATGGCAAGGATGGTGGTGTACTCTGCAAGATTAATATCCACGCCAAGTAGGGCAAGCCATAGGACTGAAGGGTAGTGCCAGTCAAAATATGTACGTGACTACCTATTACCAGACTTATTCAGTTAAACCACACAAGTGTAGGAAGTCTTTGAACTCGCCCATAATCGTTTAATATTGTATTATACAAAAGTGTAGTCAATTCCATTTTTTTCATGATATCTTTACTGTGTCATCGTAATCGTGCTAACAAATCATTTCTTGGGGCTCACAATAGTAGTTTTGCTGGATGCTGAGTAGTTGATGAGTGCTAGATTGAAGGTTAAAACTACTGGGGAGTATCACTCGCTTGTCTAGCTTCTCTTATGAGCAGTATTTACATCTTGTCATGGGCTATATTGACACCCAATTAGGTATATGCCAATTAATATATCATTCTTTTATATAGTCTGAGAAAAGATTTGTATTAGCTATAATTATATATATTATTTTTTAATATATAGTTTTTGTATTAGCTGTGATATAATAGGTTTGCACTTTTGGTGTTTCATTCATTTCAATAACATTCAACTAAAAGCATTAGTCGGGCTTGATGTTCAAATTTAATAACACGTGAAGAGCATGATTAATTATACATTTGTCTTACCTGACATATAACTTCCATAACTAGTGTAATCAAATAATTTAATATTAATAACAATATCACAAGCTCCATCAATGAAAGAGATTAATCGTACACAATTTTGTAGCCGTAAAATAATATAACATTGGTTTTAATTGTAAGACAGATTTTTATTATCAACTCATAATTGTGCAATTGTTTATATTATTATACTTCTATGTTGTCAGGTGAAATGTGTACACAGTGAGGTGGAGTATGCTAGTAAAGTTTGGCATGAGAAGGTACTGACCAACTGCAATTTTACTCCATCTGATATTAGAGCATTAGAAGAGAGTTTATCGCACATTCAGCATCTTAACGTAACTCAGTTCATCGGCTTCCACAAAGTTGAAGGAAATCAATTTCCAGCTGTTGTCATGGAGAAATTAGATATGAATTTACATCAGTTATTATCAAATGCATCCAGTCTCCCTTTTCCAATGAAACTTTCTATCTCAATGGATATTTGCAGTGGATTGACGTACCTACACAGCAGGCAACCAGCAATCATTCATACTGATCTTACAACCACAAACGTTTTGTTGACTACAGTTCTCACTGCCAAAGTATCAGATGTGTGGAACCACATGGTGGTGGATGTAGAACCAACCAACCTGGTACATCAACTTCAGATGCAAGAATCACCTGTCTTATGCTACCTTCCTGTGCAGGATTTGATGTCCACAAAGGAATACAGTGCCTCATTGGATGTGTTTTCTTTGGGAAAGATCATGTTTGACATTATGGCTCATGTAAGTGACGGATAAATAGTTGTCATCATGTGACCGTCTACGGGAAAACCGGGCACAACGCAGCACCCTTCGAAAATTTGTTTTTTGCACTTAGAGTTGTCGGCGTCCAGATATTGAGCTCTCCAAGTTTTATCGTCGTAGCTTAAGTCGTTCACACTATAATAGACCTAACCGTTCCCTTCCGTCGGCTTGAAACAATACATTTTTAAGAAATCGATCGATCGTTTCTCGATATTTACGCACGCCGCGTTGTGCCCGGTTTTCCTGTAGACGGTCACATATAAATATATAAACTACTTCGTGGCTATAACGACACAGTAAAGAACAATGATTCACTACTCTTAATTGTGTATACAAGCACACCATTGTTCCTTGACTATTGAAATTAGAGTAAAACATATGTTTGGATTTGCATTATTTTTTAATAGTTTGTCCGTCCAACTAGCAATATTTTCACTATGATCACGTTTTATTAGTTGATTTCTATATTATTATTTTAGCCTTACTGTGACTCGGCTAAATCACATGAAGCAAAGGATGCAAGCAAAAAAATAATAAAAATATGCTTAGGTCAGCACTATAATGAAATTAATGAAATCATAGAGCAATGTGTGCATGCTGATGCCAATCTTAGACCAGCATGCAAAATAATTCTCAGAAGTTTGAAGATAATGTACAAGAACTTAAACTTGGAACAAGGTTGGAAAAAGAAGTACCTTCCATATTTATGGGAAAGTGATCCAGCACAGGAATTCAATGTTCACCAATTAAAGGTATTAATTATGGCATTATAGTTACTTAAAACTTAGCATGAATGCATTATTTAGTCCGCTTTAGCTGCTACTCAAGAAGAAAAAGAAAAATTGCTGCAACTTCTTATGCCCAGTGAGGGAAACTCAGAATGCCCTATGGAGGTTAGTTTGTGCCAAAGTGTGTGAAATATGGGAATACACTATAACAAATATACGAATATAGTTTAATTTATTCAGATTTATATTGTATATGTATATTACTTATTATAATTTGAGTCAAGTGTGATATGGTGAGATATTTCAAGAGTAAGGATTTATTTAAACAATCCAGAGATGTGTCACTATATGAGAAATATCTTGCCATATCTCTATGAAGACTGTAATAAGTGGATTATTCTATGCTAGATAACTTTGCTGCTGTAGTTTACTAGAATTAGTAACTCAGCTGAAAAAAACTGATCGGGTCAGGTAGTTTTTGTAGAGAAAGGTATCTGTAAAAACTCAGGAATGGGTGAGCTGGGCTTGTTGCTATTAACTACAAGTGTATTTAGGGTAATCATCTAGTGTAATTCAGCTTGTGATAACAATGTGTGATGTCATGGGCTATAATGGTCACAAACCTAAAAATACTATCATTGTGAAGAAATCTAGCACAGAATTAATATCAATATTTATGCTGTGGTAAAAGTCATGGATAAACAATGTTATTCACAAGTAAATTCTTCCCTCTGATGTTGCATATTTTCCCTGTGGAGCACACTTGTACTAGGATATCAATCATAATTCGGAATGTCATAATTATAATTATGATATAACATAGTTTATAGCAATTCCTGGATTTATTGCTAGATAGCTGCCCTCTTACTTGGGCTTGGATCAGGATGGTTTCTAGAATACTATAGTGAGGATATCTTGGAATAGTATAATATAAATATTAATACCATAGCCGAGTCATTTTTCAATACAAAAAAGTGTGGTATTATTTTGAAATACCACAGTAGGAGAAAACTGAAATAATGATCTGATTGGTCACAGCAATCTATCCCGCATTTTATCGGCTAAGCATTATCACGGTAAAATTCCTGGGCAACGCTCAACGGAAAGACAAGTACAAATAATTAAAAATTTAAGGAACAAAAAATTTGACTAAACATTATTTTAAACTTTACATCACATAAGTTTCCATCTAATTTTCAGTTATTTAAATGTGACCGTCTACGGGAAAACCGGGCACAACGCGGCGTGCGTAATATCGAGAAAAGATCGATCGATTTCTTTAAAATGTATTGTTTCAAGCCTACGGAAGGGAACGGTTAGGTCTATTATAGCAGGAACGACTAAAGCTGCGACGATAAAACTTGGAGAGCTCAATATCTGGACACCGACAACTCCGTAAGTGCAAACAAAAAAAATTCGAAGGTGCCGCGTTGTGCCTGGTTTTCCTATAGACGGTCACAAATATAGCTATTTTTATAATAATAAAAATAGCTTTCATGAGAACAAATTGTTGTGGTGGTACATGGTGCTTTGAACTTTCACCATTCCTGATAACTATGTGATATCATTCATTGATTGTAACTTTGTAGGATGCATGTTTTCCTTTTGCCAAGGAAGAAGTCGGGAAAAAAGCTAAGGATTCAGCCATAACAAGGGTAACTCGCCATTAACTTATAGTAGCTGAAATTACAAAAGAGCCACTAAAGATTGTTAGACTTACTTCATACATGTGTAATATCATGATATCCTATGTATCACATATATAAATAAGTTATATGCCAATATAATTTCCTGTGATGAGAATTTTCATTAAAAAGAATAGTGTATAATTGGATAATTATCAGCATTTGCCAGTTCCTTAATACTTTAAAACTACTTGCAAAACCCAGATAAAGAAATACTAATAATATATTTAACATAAGGTAACTCTTGCTATTATTTTATCACACAGGATATTGACAATAATTCAAGTCTACCATTAGATTGGACCAAAGAAGAAAAAGGAATGCCTTTTCCAATGAGTCGATATATCCAAGTTGTTGAAATCAACGGTGTTCTGTACATTGGTGGAGGAGAATCAGATGTCACTAATGAATGCAAAGTCATTGCTTTTAATTTATCTTCCAAAACGTGGGAAACTCTCCCATGCTATCATGCTAAGTTTTTTGCTATGACATCAGTCAACCAAAGACTCACTTTAGTGGGCGGATACAACACAAAATGTGAGGTAATAAACTCCATCAGTTCCTGGGATGGGAACACGTGGAAAAGTTTTGTCGAGCCAATGCCAACCTGTCGGTCTCATTGTTCTGCAATCAGCTATAAGAAACGGTTGATAGTAGCTGGTGGCACAACTACTCATGTGCATGCAGCTCTGGGTATTACTGAAATCCTGGATTTAGACACAAACCAATGGCATCGTGGACCTGATACCCCACAGAACTGGTATTCCATGAGATCAGTTCGTATTTCCAATACCTGGTACCTCATGGGTGGACATTACAAAATAAATAACGTTTTTTCTGCCAATCTCGATGAATTAGTTTTACAAGAACACTCTCAAAATGTTTGGAAGGCACTCCCTAAGTTTGGTAGCATTTATTCCACACCTGTGGTGCTGGACGAAGATTTACTAGCCGTGGGTGGCAGATGCAATGCATATAAGTCTGAGGAAGGAATATATCAATATGACCAAGAGAAAAAGGAGTGGATTTTGGTTGGTAGACTTCCGCATGCAGTATGTAACTGTGCATGTATAGTGGTAGCTGGCAGTATGTACATGTTTGGTGGACATGATGGAAAAATTGCACATAACACAACATATATTGCAGCCAATATTTGCAAATAGCTATTATTATTTTATTATTATTACTATTATTAAAAAATCTTTTTTTTTTTCAACTTCAGTAGCCATAAATTTTAAAATAGAAATTTTTTATTTGCTTATGGGAATACCTAGCAACACAGGACTATTTAAAGTATTATTATTATTTCAATGTAGTGATTGTTCAAAAATTTTTACTTCATTCTGCAGCCATATTTATATTATGCTTCTCATTTTCACATCAAGCATATCTAATATTGTTAATTATAGCAATATGTCACTGGATTCATCAGTGTTAAAAATGTTGGCACATAACTCCACAAACAAATCAGCTCAGTAACCTATGAACCTGATCAGCAATTTTTCTGACCAAGTCAAACATAATGGTGTAGACACGTTTAATCTTGAAAAAGCAAGATGGTGATTGTCATTGCATAGATGAATATATGGAAAGAGTAAGGTATGAAGGATGTACTCATCAATAATTCATGAGTAGAGCTGAGTTGGTAAAGAATTGCTATTAACTGAATGGGGTGGGAGGGGGGAAGGGAGAAGTAAGATATTGTGTCAGTTCGAAACTTGTGGTCCTGAACTAGCACTGTAGGGATTCCTAGAGTGCCTTATTAAGATCATTGTATCGGCTTCTTCCCCCCCTAGGTCTTGACCTGTCCATTACCTGCTCTAGGGTATGAATAATTCATTGGCTGAACTCAATTGGGAAAGACACCTACAGTTGCTTATTATAATCCACCACAATTCATGGGTACAAGAAGTAGGAGAACACAAGGGTCAAATCTAAAAAAAAAGAAGCATGGCTGACTGCTGTAACTACTTTAATGAAGAAGTGAATGAAAACACACAGAAGAACAGAGATACTGAGGAGCAGGAGAGATAGACAAAGGAGTCCATGAGTTGAGAGGAATAAAAAACCTGAGATGGCTCAGGAAAAGGGATTAGGAAAGGGAAACCATGGATATTGATTGATTGATTGATTGATTGACCGATTGATTGATTGATTGATTGATTGATTGATTCCACCCTAGATATCTTCACAATGATATCTTTAGGTACATGACCCACCATATTTCACATTAGTTGGTTGTTATTTCTCTCTGTATTGCCAAGCTCACTACCCTAGTAGTTATAGGCCACACTAGCCATCCCTGGAGTTTTTACAGCTACTTTCCACTGGTGTATCCAAGTCCAGTACAAACTAAGTGAAGATATCTAGTTATTACACTCTTAGAGTGATATGGGTAGATATTTCACTCTCAGGCTTTATTTTGTCTCTGGCTCAGCGAAAATAAATTAGCCTGCTTGTGAAATATTTCACCATATCACACTCTCATGAAATAATTACTATATTATATATTATTATGCTACTACATTCTTAAAAATTAGCATGTACATCAAGCGCCACGGAGTGGTGCAGTATTGCTGGTCATGAATACGTAATGTGTATAGTCAATGTTGTTTACAAGAATCCAGAAATTATAATAAATTGATTTCACTTTCATGCTACTTCATTGTAAAAACGAAATTGATGACTGTATTGGATAGCTAGGTGTTTTACTTCATTTAACCTTTTTGTTTAATTTTTGCTAAGCTAAGAGCTTAGTTCAGGAATCACTAATCACTATTACTATGTGCACAGAATCTGTGTGAACTGCATTAGTGTAAATATTTAAAACCTGCTTTTGCTGTAGTAAACTACTGTAATCACAATGATATACAGTGTTAAGATTCATCCTGAAGGCATGCAGTACAGTGTAAACCAGTCTATATTTTATTCTTCAAGTTTGCAAGACAGACTGAAGTGTGCAAAAGATGCAGCTCATGTGGCTTTAAGGCCAATTATTAAATCCTATTTGATTCAACCTTCCATTATTCTGTCAATGGGAAGCAATGTAGTTATATGTAAAGCAGAGAGATAATTGATTTTAACCTTTACAGTTGTAATTATTTAAAACATGTGTAATATTTTAGAAGACCACAGGCACAATCAGAACCAGTTTTGGGCATTGAGCATTGCACACAAATTGAGCATGACTGATTCCTTATATATATAATACTTATTACAGGAGTCAGAGTGTTAAATGGAGAACTATTTGACATAGCTGATATCATTTTCATGAGCCAGAGAGAGTAAAAATGAAGCCTGAGTGTGAAATGTCTTGCCATATCACCATGTTGGATATTCTATGCTAGATATCTTCACTGAAGTAGTTTGTATTATTCATAGTGTTGAAAAACTCAGAATGCTAGTATAGATGCTCCTTACAACCCCAGCCGATATTTTATTTTAGCAGCTGCTCTGACCTTGTTGGGTAGTAGGCGCCCCCCCCCCCCCCCCCCCCCCCCCCAGCCTCATTATACTCAGAAATTGTTTTGAATTATCCTTTTTTTATTCTAAAAAATTGAGTTATTATTTCAAAAGAATAGTATATTTGAGCGGGCGTAAATCCACTCACTACGGGGCAATAAGGTGAAGGACCAGCCAACCCGACCGCGTCCAGGCCAAGGGAGGAGAGCACAACAGCCAAGGCACGACCAGTTGACGCCAGTATCCAGCTGATAACCGAAGCCCAAGCTGACCCGAGGTTGAGTGAGGTTGAGTTAATTGGTGGCTAGCTTGGACGACGACTCTCTAGTTACCAGCAAGATGGGAGCTGCTACGAAGGAGCAACTCGGTGAAGAAATCCGTTGACAAAGTCTCCAGTTACAAATATTTCTTTTTAGAACAGGACAAGAGTGAACAGATATTGTCTGTTTATATAGAGAGTGAGATGTGCTAGCTAATGGATAGATAGTGATGAATGTATGCATTATTGTAACTATGAATGAAACACTAAAAGGTTACTATGGAAATGTTTGTGTTTGTTGTTTCTGGGTGCCAGACTTGCTGTCTCCAGTTATAGAGGTAAGGGGGAGGGGCTGCCTGCAGCAGAGATTCCAACACAGCCGTTGTTCAGGGAGCTACCTGAACAATATTATTCTAGACATTTTCTTATTATTCTAATTAGAAGTAAGTAAAATAGTGCTGATTAAAGTAGCTAGCTATATAAAGTGGATATGTTATGAAATGAATGAGTGAAACTATCAATCTCTTACTGAATTATTCAATATGAAGGATTCTAAACAGCTAGCTAATCTTTCAGTGAAAACCTTGAACATCTCAGTAAAAATGTTTAATGAACGAAAAAGCATGTTCAATTGTGAGAAACCTTACCAAACATTTGGGAGAAGATGTAGATTACGGAATTTTAATATGCTCAGCAGTGGATGCACCAGCTCTTCCCTTCACATTCGTAGGTCGGTTGGTAACAATTCTGATGTAGTAATGATTGCTGAGTTGCTCAAGAAGAGAAACCATTTAGCTAGCATGATTCTCCAGATGGTTTGCTGAGCTGACAGCTCTCACAGTATTTCAAACTTTTTTCATTTTGGAAATAGAATAACAGAGTGGCCAACACTAACCCAGCTGCTTTAATCTGGTATAATGAAGATCAACTCCATGACCACATTTCTACATGTTTATGTCCTTGTTGTGTTGTAACAGAAAAAGAGAGAAAACAAAAGCACTATTGATTTTTCTATTATAATAGGATTATATGGACTGATTATTCTCATTTTCCCTTTATTATTCTTTTAAATGTTTATATTATTCTAGAATTATTCCACTATGCTATTACATATCTATAATTCCAGAAAAAATGCTCGCATAATCTGGCAGGGCCTATTGGGTAGGCTACCCTAGAGGAGTAGCTGTAAAAACCCTGGTAAGCTAATATGCTCCATATCTTCCTCCCTCCCCCTTCGCCCTCCTGTCCTCTTTCTCTGTTTGAAGAGCATAATCTACTTTATTATAACAATAGGCACTGGTGCTCTGGTGGCAATAAACTTTACAAAGTAAAGTATGATTTCTTTATTTTCCAGTAATAATTATTAATACTAATATGTAGTTCAACATGGTAATCTGATATAATTCCCTATTTTCATACATAATTTTATTCTGTCTAGAACAATACGAACTAATCTAAAAAATGTGGTTGAATTTCAATTTTATTTAATTCAACTTAATGAACTGCTCAGAAGCATGACGGTCTGTAATGCGGGATGGAAAAAAGAGAGCTATAGCTACACTATTCATAACTGGTCCAGCACTCACTAAAACTCTCTAGCTAAATAAATTTCAGGTAGTCTTGTTGAAAATTACTAGAAATTACTATGAAGGTCCAGAGCTCACCCAAGCTCTAGTTATTGTCAGTCTGGGTGAAAATTACCAGATATATCACGATAATTGATATTGTAAAATCATTTATTAATTTCCTATTGTATCATCTTGTGGTTGTTTTTGTTTTGTAAATGCTATAGCTATAGCTACAAAGTTTTCTCACTTTCATTCTTGTTTGAACCATTTTTGAATAATTTTTTAAGCATTGTGCTGCTATTGCTGCTGAGATAACATTATGGCAGTGAGAAGGATAATGTAACAGTGTTTTTCCAAAGCTTGTGGGAACACTAACAAAAAGAACGTCATTTAAGCTTTAAAATGTTTTCTATTTGCTGAAAACTCCGCTTAAAAGGCAAATTGAGTGAATCAGTCACTTTAATTACTGTTTTTCTTAAAATTGGACTTGAACTCTCTACTTGAACTTTTCAGCTCTGAGCTTATAAGTGCTGCGGTGAGACTGGCTGAAAATATTTGTACGCAAATTTTATAGCCGCCTCACACAATTAAACTAATACAAAGTTTATGGGTATCCCCAGAATCCCCGGGAAAGATACCGAACCATTGTGTTAGAGAACCGGAACCTTCCGAGTGGAGCGATTAGATAAAGGGTCTGGCGGTGAGACAGGCTATGAGGTTATTCGACTCCGCCCATATCCCTGCGCGCACGTTGACACGCGACCATTTTGGGTGGCAAAGAGAGGTTTTGATTGAGGTGGCAGCGGTGGCACTGAGTGGGTTTCGTGTCTGTCAATCCTAAATATTCTGACTACTTCAGTCAATTGGATGATAGTGCTAAACTGAGGTATAGTGAAAAACTAAACAGTATAGGATTGCAGGTAGATGATCCTTACACTTACACTTCAAGAGAGAGTTTTACAGGAACAGATACTGTCCCCAACATTGAATATCCTGATATCTACAATTTTTTTATAAACTCTCCAAGCCCTTACACCAAAGAAGAGCTAAAAGCTTACAAGAGTTTAGATGGATGTAAGTATTTATTGGCTGGTCGGGTTTCCAATGTGTGTATTCATCCCGTAGCTAATGATGATGATAAAGTTGTCTTGACTGGGAATGTAAGGCACTCTCAATCTGTGTCTGCTTCACATTTAAAACCTTGGGTTGCAGCAAAGAAGTGTGGAACGATTATTTGTGCCCACTGTACATGTATGGCTGGGCTTGGAGAAGCTTGCTCACACATTGCTGCCTTATTATTTGCAGTTGAAGTTCATAATCGCCTCAAAGACACTTCTTGCACCTCTCAGCCATGTCAATGGCTTTCACCGACCATGAAAAATGTTCCATATGCCCCAATATCTGACATATGTTTTACTGCTCCTGCAACAAAAAAGAAAAGATTATTAAAGGGCTCAAATAGTAAGAGTCCTGAGCCTAAAATTGTTCTTCCCCACCATCTCAGGCCAAGATTTCCAATTTTTTTCAAGAGGTATCAAAGACAGGAAAACCAGTGCTTTTATCTATTATACCAGAGTATTGTGATGATTACATAGTTGATCATTCACAATATTCACTACCATTGTTTAATTTGTTTGACCCTGAGGCTATGAAGTTGTCATACACTGATTTATTATGAAATGTGAAGACATATTCTCCAGTATAAGCGTGACTAATGATCAGGCTACTAACATAGAACTTCTCAACACGTGATCAATCTAAGTGTAAAGCATGGTTTCGATTCCGGGCTGGACGTATTACAGCATCAAAATTTAAGGCAGCAGCACGAACAGACTATACTCAACCATCAGTATCCTTAGTAAAACGTATTTGCTATCCACAAAGCTTTCAGTTTTGCACTAAGGCTACAAAATGGGGGTGTGATCATGAACAAAAAGTTCGAGAGGCATACTTCCACAAAGCAGTATTAAGTCATCTTAACTTGACACTTACAGATAGAGGATTGGTAATTCATCCTCAGTATCCTCATCTTGGAGCAAGTCCAGATGGATTCATTAAGTGTCGTTGCTGTGGGAATGGAGTTTTAGAAGTTAAATGTCCCTTCTCATGTAAAGATCATTCTTTTCTTGAAGATCGTAACTTTTGTTTGGAAAAAAGTGAAAATGATACTTTTGTTTTAAAAAACGATCACACTTATTATTATCAAGTACAACTCCAAATGAAAATGTGTGAGGTACACTTTTGTGATTTCATCATCTGGAGAAATAAAGAGCTAGTTATTAACCGTATTCAAGGATGACAACTTCTTGGAAAAGGAAATTGACAAAGTTAACACATTTTTCAAGTTCTGTATTTTACCTGAACTAGTTGGATAATGGTACACAAAGCCAGTGCCACATAATTATGCTATCACAGGAGTCACAGCAACCTGGTACAAGTCTATCACCAAACACATCAAATGTCAATTCTGAAAACTCAGGTCAAGAAATATTATTATGGTGTTACTGCAGAGAGCCAGAAAGCTGGAAAAATGATTATGTGTGAAAATACTGGTTGTAAAATTGAATGGTTCCATTTCAAATGTTTGAAAATAACTAATGCACCGAAGAATAAATGGATCTGCCCAGATTGCAGGAAAGAAACAATGTCATCTAAAAACAGAAAAAGAAAACGAATAACCCAGCCATCACAATTACAGTAGTGTAAATCTTTATTACATTCCTAACAATTTAGTTATCATGTTATGATCACATTTTGACTTGTGTTAAAATCATCAATTGACATACATGAATTATATTACAAAATTAAAATCTCATGATTATTACATAAGGCAGCACAAATAACTGCTATTTGATCAATTGTACTAATGTTGACCTCCTCATCACACATAATCATATTAATTGGAACTGTGGATCCTAATATGCGGTACTTCTGCCTTAGAACTCCAATGACTCTTTCAACGTGTATGCGCACACGTGATAATTGCCTTGCTTTGTCCACTTCCACTTGTGATAATTTCTTCTTGCCCCTTGTGAATGGTGGTATCTTCACTTCAGCCCAATAAACACACAGTAGTATTTTATGGTTAACTAAAATTAAGGTACAATAAATTATTTTTCATTATGTAACTGGATATAAATGTAAATCTCATAGTTAAAATAAAGTTCAAAGGAGTGCAACCAAACCTAAATTTCAAACTCACACAATTCAAGATGTTTATGCTATAGCTAGTAAAAAAAAAATAAAATAAAATAAAAAAATTCATTCATTCATTTAAAAAAACAACAACTAACCTACAGATTCTTCCACTGTAAACCCTCTATCTGCTAATACTTGGTCTCCTGGTTGAAGATGGGTAAGCAGACCACCGTTTTCAGTAAGATGCTTGTCAGACACCCTACCTCCCCAACCTCTAGAAATAAATGAAATTGCACCCTGGGGGGAAGTTGCTATTAAGAACTTTATAGTATTGTGGTGCTTATAGTTAGAATAAGTCTGAGCCCTTGCCATTAAGTCACTTGGTCGTTCACAGAACACTTCGAAACAGTCGATAATACAAATACATCTGCTAAATTCATTCTTAAACATCTCAGGCATAGTTTTCAAAACTTCTTCACGTCTAGGCCACACAATAAGCGGTTGCAAATATATGTACATTACATTAATCCATTTCTTAAAATTTTTACAAATAACAGACTGACTGACACCAAAGCGATATGCAATATCTTGATTAGGGACATTTAACCGGAGCTTCATCAACACAACTAAAAATTGTTGGAAGAGAGACAATGCAGAGCATTTACTTTCCATAATACTTCATGACACATACTCAAAGAGAACTTTTAAACGAGAATAGGATGGAAGCCCAGTATAAAACTTTATTACACCAGGTACTTTACTGCTGCCAGATTCCATAAATTCTTTACTCAGAACATCAGTGTGTACACCCACAAACTGCAAAGATTGATCCAAACACTCCTCCATGTAACTTACATCTTCAATAGATAATTCGGTTCGTCTACCTATGCTATGAGGTTGTAAAGCTAAAGCTGATGATTCAACCTGCAATTCCACACTAGCACAAACAGGCTCACTTTGTTCTCTTTCTGCTTCTAGCTTTTCATTGTCTGCTTGCACACTTTTTGCTCTTGCCTGATTTGCATGTTTTCTCCGTTCATAAGCCTCCATTTTCGATGCTTGCCTTCGTCTAGTGGGACTATCCAAATGCTTAAAAACACTAGGCACATAGTCAGGTGAGAGGTGGTCATTACTTTTCTTCCCACTTATAAAATGAGCTGAACAGACAAAACTATACTGGCTAGGTTCCCATCCTTTTTTATTAATAGCAGCTATCCACAGCCTTCTACGGTTACCATCCACTGGAAATCGGTAGAAAGATAAAATACAGCCTTTGGTAAGCCTGTTCGTACAGCCAACCGCACAGCAACTCTTCACCATCTTTTCCTCGACTTCCAGGCTCGTTTATTCTGTCGAGACCTCGAGTCTTGCCACCCAAAATGGCCGAATGGTCTAGCGCGCGCAAAATGTGGGTGGAGTAGAATAACCTCTATAAGGGAAATTACCAGGAAAAAAATGGTTAAAGTCGTGCACAGCACTAAAATAACTTAACACAGCAGTGAAAACAAATAGGCAGGGTCACTGAATATTCTTCTTTTAATCTGGTGTGCTGTAGAAGTATAGTAGCTGATGTTTTAAAGTGGGAGTTGTGGTGAAATTGAATGAGGGAGATTAGAGGTGGGGAAGCAAATTTACTATGGTCGGGCGATACGACCCACCACTTAATGTGGCAATAATATGCTTGTATCAATGGTAAACTGATTATTATAAAACAAAGGAGTAGTTCTATAGGTTAGTTTAATTATAAATCTAAATAGGAAATGCAAATACACTGGCGGAATGACACTAATAGTTAACTATGACAAAGTACTATTCAGACCTCTTTCTACTAAAACTAACGTAAAAATATAAAACAAAATTAACGAAGTAATAACTGTAAATAGTCTAATAAAAATTAATGAAATAGCTGCAATGTTCAAACATTTGAATGAATTTAGTGATTACTGTTTTCAATTTTAGATATTATTACAAATACAAAAGTATAAGTAAATGTTTACTCAACAGTGACACTCTTTGCCAAATGACATGGACAAATTGCTTCTCATATGTTTTGGATAAAACAGTTCCAACTAAAATATCTATAATATGGGAAAAAATCTATTTGTACAACTATACCTGTAACTATAACTAAAACTGGAAAAATATTTCTAAAATTACATGAAACTTCACTGACACACTACCAAGCTACCAAGCTACCACTTCTTTAGCCAGGTGATAGCTAACTCCCGCGCGCGAAACCAAAGTCGGAAATTGCAGATAACTAATGCTATATTGGTGGGTGGTGTCAGCATTTTACATCCATGGGTGCGAGTTAAAGTAGTGGTCGTGGGTTCAGCGCAGAAAATTTGCTGACACTTGTGTTAAGTTAATATTTTAGGTAATTCTATTAGGCAGGCAGTAAAAATATATAGCTAAAATATTGGCCTACCAATTGCAATACCCGCAAGACTGAGATTTTTTTAATTTACTTTATGTAGGACTGGCCTCCACAGACAGAGACAGAGAAGCAGAGAGAAGGAAAGAAAGAAAGAGAAGTAGAAGAAAGAAGAAGGATGAATAAAGACATACAGCTTTATAGCTAGCTGGTGCTTAAATGATTTGTGACTGTACATTTTCTTTACTTTGTTGCGTAGTGTGGTCAGTTGCGTAGTAGCTAGTTTAGCCAAATTATTTCCTGTGTGTATATTTGTTAGTCTGGGCGTGCACGTGAACTTGTATTAAAACCGAGTGCACGGGTACCTGTATTGCCTTCCGCGACTTAACTACTTTTTTAACTGGGAGGGATTCGGGCTGCCGTCCTGGAAGGTTGGCAGTCCAGAGAACTGGTGGTAGCGACCTAACTGAATCTCCGGCCTGACCCAGGCTGAGCCGCCTCGACTCCGCACGGCCGACTAACTACCTGTAGAACCCCCCCCCCCCCCCCACACACTTTAGACTTAGAAATTTTTCTGACCTCTGGATAACTACAGAAATCAAGCCCTGTTCACATTTATGGGTAAAGGGTACAGGTGTAGTGTTTGTGATTTGTTTGATTTAGTATGGCTTCAAGAATAGTACAACTTAGTTTGCTCGCAATTTGTGAACTGAAAAACGTTCTTATTGATGGTGCTGAATTCTTGGTGGATTGAAGAATCTATATACTGTGAATTGGCTTGGTGATAATGTGAATTATGCTCTCTGCAATTAAGTTTCACCTTTAATCCTTCTTTCTGTTTGCTAAGCTATTGATATTGTTGCTAGCAAAATAAATTGTAGCATGCTTTCCTTTAAGGTTGGCCTGCACACCGCCTACGCAATTTTTTGTAGCGAAGGTTGTTATGTTATATACTTACAGGGGCTTCTCCACTACAAAACCAGGACAAAGTACCTGCCGCAGGCACCCCCCACTAATTTTAGAGCGAATCTGTAGGAAATATAGAGGCCAGTTTTAAAATTTTGTAGCACTTTTTGGAGCAGTGTGGTAAGTAGGAGCTCCGCATTTTAGTGCACTACGAGCCAAGCCGATACTCTACAGCAAGACGAGTTCTTTTCCGTTTCAATATTATTTTACGATTTGCTCGCATTTTTTTAAGGTTTACCTAAGTATGAAAAAATTGCCGTTCTTTGATTCCAAGAAAAACTTGGAACTTTTATTCCACTCGTAATTCTTATTCCATTTCTCGTACTACTTAATAGCGAGCAATTTTTTTTGAGTATGTTTGTATTGGTTCTAAAAAGAATGGTTCTAAAAAGAACCCGCCTATATCAAGAGCGAACAAACAAATTGCATCAATAACAAGAGAGTCAGAAGTGGGGGCAGTTTCTTGGATAGCCCGAGGTGAAGGTCTTAGAGCTGTGCAGCTTGGGAAGTCTGCGCTCCTCAGAAACCGAGCCGGCTGGATCCGTCCGCTCGAGTTCAGATGTGCAGAGCCTGGACGGGTACAGGAAGAGAGGCAGCCTAGTGAACCTTGCCCGTGAGGTCAGACGAGGACTACTGTATGGAGCGTTGCTGTACACGGGCTATGAGACCACCTGAAGCTGAAGACACAACAACTTGGCAAGTATACTTTTGCTGCCGCTGCGCGATTGTTTCTGCTCGTGCATTTTGAAAAAAGAGAAAAAATACAATCTGTCAACTTCATTTCATTTATAGTATCTTCATACCGTAGATATATGTCATATAATATTTGAAATAATTTAGCTAAGTTTCTAAGTTACTATAGCTCACTTGAAGTAGTAACTTGGTGTTTTTATATTTCATAAACTTCGGCTCACTAGTTTTGCTGCATAGCAACTGAAATTAAACTTCATTATAGTGGAATTTTCTCTAAGTGGCGGTGTAGAATTTCATATCATTAATGATATGATATTTCGGATTTATACTATCAGAAAAAACTACTAGCAATTTCAAACCACATATTTGGCTAGGATTTAAGGGTGGTCGCACATGACAACGGAACGCCGGTAGATCGGGTCCCCAAATCATTTCCAGCCATAAACCGCTAATTTAAACGCAAGCGGAACAATTGCGCTGCTACAGGTAGAAGTATATTTGGGTGTACTTTGTTTCCTCAAGTCCTGGAGGTAATCCAAACTGATCAGCTGCTATGGGTTCTAAGAGAAAGCACAAACAGTCTGGGGTAGTGTGGGGCCACCCTCCGGAGATTCGGGAGAAAGAGAAGGAGATTCAGGAGAAAGAGAAGAACAGAGCTGAATTAATAGCTTAGGTAGTTTGTTACTTTGTGTGCAGTAGAACTTGTGTTCATGATGTTTGGTTGTTGTATCATGTTTATTGTTTTTTGTATCATGCGTCATTATATTTGTGTTTATCCACCAGGCAAAAGGTTGCCCCGCCCGAAGGTAGCTTGCGCCTGGCGGGAAGCTAGAACTCGGACTTTATATTGTTGTGTCTCGTGTGCTTGTACCTCAGTTCGCAATTCTTAATTATACCAACTTAGTCTAACTTCTGAACGTAGTTATAGACTTGGGCTAAGCTCAGCATCGGGAGTAGCCTGGGATTATACTCATAGAAGGATAGCTACACTGCGGACTCTGGTGGCAGTCTACTGGGAGGTTCTTCGACCAGTTGAGAGAGCTCCTGCTCGACGATCCGTTCCAACCCTCACTCCTTCCCCCCTACAGGTAGGCAGGCATAAGCTTCTAGTGGCTAGATCGAAGAGATTCTGCAATCACAAAGGTATTTCAAAACCCCATGTGGAGAATTATATTTAGAGTTCACTGCAATGGGTATCCAGAATCTGTGGCTTTTAAAGTTGCTGGTGATAGTAACACCTCAAGTTCCACAGATACAATGGCAACAGATATTTTTCCACCAATGGTTTGTGAATACTACTGACATACAATCAATGATGTAACAAAAAAAAAGTTTAGAATTCCATTCCTGGCAGTTCTAATAATGGTCAGGATTTTATCAGTGTCAATTCTGGAGATAACATTTTCTTCACTGGCAGTCCTGGATTTCCACACATGGTTTGTGAAATTAAAAAAAAAAAAAAATATATAAATAATTATGTAATAAATGTTCAGGATTCTATCCCTAGGAGTCCTATAGAAGATTATGTCACCGGTAGTGGAGATATCCAGAATTTCTTCCATCATGGAAGCCCTGGCAGTCCACACTTGGTTTGTTACATAAATAAAATATAAAATGAATTACGGAAAGAAAAAAAATGTTTAGGATCCTGTGCATAGCACTCCTGGTGACATGCCCACTGGTGGTCCTGGTGACACTCACGATTCCTTCATGGACAGTCATGGTGATCCACTCATGGTTAGTATAATAATAATAATAATAATAACTAAAAATAATAATAATAATAAATACATACACAAATAAAAAAAACATGTTTAGAATTCAATCGCAAGCAGTCTTGAAGAAGTCCAGGAACCCTTCACTAACGGTCATGAAGATGAGATGTCACAAAGCATTTCTGCTTATCCAGATCCATGCTCATCTTTGGTCAGTGTTAAAATAATAATAATAATAATAATGTGTAGTCGTATAATAATTATTATAACAATAATGAGTTGTAGTTGTTGTAAAAATTGTATGGAGCGGATAGGGAAAAAAATTTGGTTGGCTAAAATTACTTACCCCTGCAGGAAGCTAATGACAACTTTTCTGATGTTGACAAGTTGATTGCTGGTGCCAACCGTGTGAGTTTCCCAAGCGAATTAGTAAACGGAATCTCAGAAACTGTGTCCACCGGCAACATACACCTTCATAGTTCAGCAGACATGAAGATCCATGACTCTTTGTGTTCATGGCAGCAGTACTACCCGGCGCTGTCATTCTTGATGACTGGTAACCTGCACGCCGATTACCAACGAGTAGGAGGTTTACTAGGATTCCCAGCATGCTCGAGTACCCAGTGGAGTAGGATTACGAAGAGGTTGGAGGCGATTGTCTCTGAATTGGCAGAGTGGTCCTGTAGTCAGGTAAGGAAGGAAATAATGGAGCGAGGTGATAATAAGAAATGGATAGCTTCATTTGATGGATTTTACCAGACGGGGCCACTACTACAATAACTCGTCCGCCACACTCCATGACTACTCCACTGGGAACATCGCTTGGTTTGCTAATAGAACTAAACGTGGTCCAGGGCATAACTAAACTGGAACTTCAGCTGGTGCTGAGCCAAATATGTTGGATGAGTTTCTTGGAAAGGCAAAGGAGGAAGGGTTTTCCATCAAGGAACTTGTCTGTGACAAAGACTCCGCAACCAACACTACATTCTGCTGGTACTTTCCGGAAAGGATGATCTCATACTGTAGCAATCACAGCACCAAAAACATGCACAAGGCATTAGAAAAAAAAAAGAAATACAAGTGTGAGGTAATCATGTGTGTTATTAATTAAAACTATATATATACCTTATATCTGATAACAAAGTGTAAAGCAGATAGCTTCCGTTGTAAGAGAATGACGGATGTTGCACTGAATGCCTGCAAAACATCCCTATGCACCCTCATTGCTTCCGATAAAGTCCAAGAGGCAGAAAACCCTTTGCAGGCTTTTTCGAAGGGCCCAATGAATTTCGTGCAGCATTACTGCCTTGGAAGAGGTTCTGACTCATCCTTCTCTGGTCAAGTGTCTGTCAAACTTCACCATTCGTTCTCCTGGCAAACAGATCTCCCTGCGGCTTGAACAGAAGTGGGCACATTCTAGATCTTCAAGTCTTAAGGGAGCAATGTATCACCTCAGTACAAGCAATGCTTCTGGACTCTTTACGACTTGGGCTACATGAGCTTGTGGAACTTCATAGTAGTCATTCTAATGAAGGCTTTCTCAAATGCCTGAAAGACAAAGGAGTCCGAAGTGAAGCTGTGAGAAATAAGCTTCAAAAGGCACTTGAGCAGTTGAAATAGCTTATCTTCTCCTCACCTTCTACTGGAGCTCCATATTAGCAGGAAGAAGTCTTCTCAGGCCATCTTCTACCTCCCACTTGCCGCCGTGTCCGGCACCCGAAGTGTCCACGTCGAAGTCTCCAAGTCAAAGTCTCCAACTTCGCGGCTCCCCGGCTCTGCATCGTTGTATTTTATTTTTGTGTATTTACTGAACGGGCTCTTTTTAGAGCCACCAATCTCGGAAGGTTTCACTTTCCAATAAATTGCGCGCGTACTGGTACCCAAAGTAAGAGGGTGGGGTCAGAGAATCAAATTATTACGAATCATAGCTATTTCAACTGCTCAAGTTTTGGTATCTAAAAATGGAAATTCTGAAGAACTGGATTATTGGAAGAAGGTAAGATTTTACACACGAGGAACACGCCCCATTTTGAATAACGTTACATCAAGTTTTTTCTTTTAAATAGGATACCAAAAAATATAGAACAATATTTTTAAAAATAAAAAACGAATACCAATATTAAGAAAATGGTGTTGTAATGTTGCGGGGAAGCCGCCTGTAGGCTACCACTGGAAAAAAAAATTACCGACCTATCTGCAAAGGTCGAAAAAAATTAGTGACCTAACTGCAAAGATCGCCTCTAAATTTCGCTGAATAGTGGGAAGGTTTGCACCCTGTTTTTCCGATCCTGGTCGGTCTTTTTTGTTGAAACTTGGTTTAGAAGAGCGGCCTGTTGGCCTCTGATTCAACTGCAATAACAAAGTAAGCTTACAATGAACAGAAAACGAGAAATAAATACACTGCAAAACTCCTCTACATGCGGTTTAGCGCTGCGGTTTCAAGTGGTACTGCACCCTTAAGATTATTCTCCTCACCCCCACTAGCCATCTCAAAATTTTCTTCTCCCTCACTTGCAACACTAGCCTCAGTAATTACAGACTCCGTCTCTTCCCCTAACTCTTCCCTATTCACAGCCTCTCCCTCCAGGTTTACTGCTTGAGCTCCCAGTCTTGTAAGGTAAGGCGACTGTGG
>WLWD01004274.1_pt1 | contig 29750 bp, 20 predicted proteins | sample 6712731 | NCBI WGS metagenome assembly WLWD01 (sample SAMN12718690, study PRJNA576275) | sponge metagenome | isolation source: marine sponge | host: Mycale hentscheli | place: New Zealand: South Island, Marlborough, Capsize Point | collected 2014-11-01
TGTATGAAACCGCTACAATCTCATCCTTCTGAATTATATAGGATCATGATAATTTTTGTTGTTTTGTATTACAAATATCTTTTGGTTGTTGTGTTTTTTTTTGTATCGGTAATTGTTTTGTAGTGGAGCTCGACGTCCGATGGCATACGTCCTTGTGGACACTCATAGATGTCTCCTACATGATCACAATCAGCACCACACACAACAAACAACATATTTTATTGTTGAACTAATATAATATTGGTATATAATGCATCAAACAATATTATTTCTATTTTATTTTTGGGGGGGAAATTTTATTTTTTTGAAATATTAGTAGATGGCTTAAATATTATTCAATTTTCTCAATCAAAAAATGAGGGGAATCCCAAACTCTTGGTCTATTTAGTGATATATGGTTGCTATGGGGTTTTCCCAGCCAGCATCGAGTTAAAAAAATAAAACGGCAATGCTCTATTCCGCGGTAGAAAATTAAATTTTTCCGCGCGCGTCCAAACAATTCAGGAACGAAAGGGTTAATATCTACACCAGTATAAAATTGATAATTGTTCCAATGAACCCACCTCCCATTAGTTTCATTTGATATCTATCACCATGCAAATACTTCAGTATACACCGGTGTATAACATAAGGATAACTTTGTTATACATATGAGAAACACCAGGGTCACTCATCTAGTATACACCAGTGTTTCTCCTATGTATAGGTACCGGTTTACACAGGTGTGTATAACATTGATATAACAAAAGTATACTACTGGTGTAAACCATATGTAAACCATATGTATACCATATGTATAACTTAAGTATATCAAAAGTATACTACGCATATGTATAACTTAAGTATATCAAAAGTATACTACACTGGTTATAACAATAGTAGACAGCCTGCGTATATCTTTCATATTGCCTATGTATTTCAAATATTTATCATACGTAAAACAAAAGTATAATGACCACAAAAAAAAAAAAATCTTGCACCATAAAATTTTTGAAACATAATGAAAAAAGAAATCACTTCGTCCAATAAAATAAAGATTCTGTGTGAATATTGCTTGATCATTGTTGTCACTGCATGAAGAGTTCTCCGGTGAAAACAGAACTTCATACTTGACGCTTGCATCCTATTCCCGATATAAATCTTTCAGATAGTATTCACAACATCCACAATGTCCCCTTCAAAATTCTGAACACATAAACACACACAAAATGAAATTGCATTAGACTACACAGATAAAACCTAACTTAAAATTAAGACAAATAATTATACTACACAAATATTTAGTTGGCGAGCGAGCGAGACACTTACAGAGGTAACACAATTGAAAATCAAGGATGTTTGTTTATTTATATGTTTGGACGTACGTATGTCATTTAGTATACTTTGACTTTCTCCTATTTTTTGCGTTAGCTCTTTGTTCGACCCCAACCCAAACTTCACTAAACAGAATCCTCTGGTTAAGCGATCATTACCGTAGCATCCTAATATTGAATTGTTTACCGCTCTGAATAAAGGTCCACAATATATTAGTTCAATAAGAAAAAGGGTACATAATATATTACTTTAATTTGAATAGGTCCACAATATATTAGTTCAATAAGGAAAAGGGTCCAAAAAATTATAAGTTCGATAAGAAAAAGGGTCCACAATATATTAGTTCAATAAGGAAAAGGCTCCACAATATATTAGTTTAATATGGATTGCGGTCCACAATATATCCGTTCACTATGGAAAAGGGTCCACAATATTATATTACTTCAATACGGAAAAGGGTCCACAATATATTAGTTCAATACAGAGAAGTATCCACAATGTCAGTTCAATACGGAAAAGTATCCACAATACAATTAGTTCAATACATAAAAGGGTCCACAATATATTAGTTTAATATGGAAAAAGTGTCCACAATACATAAGTTAACTAGTGGTGTGCTTGAGCACAAATGGCGAGCGAGCCTAAAGACTATACTTTGACTTCTAACACTGAAGTTACTGAAAATAAGGTCCAGTTTTTAAATTTAGCATACAGGGTAAAGGGATTTCAGTGCCATAGTAACAACTCTCTGCAACTGCTTGGAAGGAAAAAAACAACAACAAAACAATACACATTATTAATTTTAAAAGTTTTCTTTGTGATATTCTTTAGCTAAGTAGTGGTTGTAACACACAATGCTTTGACACAACTGGACATGCACCTACACAGACTTACCATAGCGGTAGTCTAGTGGACAATGTATTTTCAAGAAAATACTTTTGCGCACGGCTTATAACCGTGACAAAGAGCGCATTGACTTACCACCGCCACTAACTCGAATAGAAATGGAAGTCCCTTAAGTTTTCAAGTTTTAACTGCACCCGCAAAAGAATTCAAAACGGTAAACAATTCAATTTCTAGGGTGATACGGGTACTGATCGATAAACCGGAGAATTCTGTTTAGTGCAATTTGGGACGGGGTCGACCACCGAACTAACACAAAAACGCGAGGGTCAAAGTACAAAAATGCCTTACGTACGTCCAAACATATATATAAACAAACAAACATCCCCGATTTTCGATTGTGTTACCCCTGTAAGTGTCTCGCTCGCTACGCTCGTTCGCCAAATATGGAAAAGGGTCCACAACACATTAGTTCAATAAGGAAAAGGCTCCACAATATATTAGTTCAATATTGATTGCGGTCCTCAATATATCCGTTCAATATGGAAAAAGGTCCACAATATATTACTTCAATACGGAAAAGTATCCACAATACATTAGTTCAGTACGGTAAAGTGTCCACAATATATATTAGTTTAATATGGAAAAAGGTCCACAATATATTAGTTTATGGAAAAGGTGTCCACAATAAATATTAGTTCAATATGGAAGTGTCCACAATGCATTAGTTCAATATGGAAAAAGGTCCACAATATATAAGTTCAATATGGAAAATGGTCCACAATACATAAGTTCAATATAGAAAAGGGTCCACAATATATAAGTTCAATATGGAAAAGGGTCCACAATACATAAGTTCAATAATATGGAAAAGAGTCCACAATATATTAGTTCAATATGGAAAAGGGTCCACAATACATTACTTCAATACAGAAAAGGGTCCACAATACATTACTTCAGTACGGAAAATGGTCCACAATATATAAGTTCAATACGGTAAAGGGTCCACAATATATTAGTTCAATATAGATTGTGGTCTACAATATATCAATTCAATATGGAATAAGGTCCACAATACATAAGTTCAATATGGAAAAGGGTCCACAATATATAAGTTCAATAAGGAAAAGGCTCCACAATATATTACTTCAATACGGAAAAAGGTTCACAATATATTAGTTCAATACAGAGAAGTGTCCACATGTCAGTTCAATACGGAAAAGTATCCACAATACAATTAGTTCAATACATAAAAGGGGTCCACAATACTTAAGTTTAATATGGAAAAATGTCCACAATACAGAAGTTCAATATGGAAAAGGGTCTACAAAATTATAAGTTCAATAAGGAAAAGGCTCCATAATATACAAATGGATTGCGGTCCACAATATAACCGTTCAATACAGAAAAGTGTCCACAATATACTTTATTATGGATAAAGGGTCCACAATACATTAGTTCAATATGGAAACGTTCACAATATATTACTTCAATATGGATAAAGGGTCCACAATACATTAGTTCAATACAGAAGTGTCCACAATACATTAGTTCAATACGGAAAAGGGTTCACAATATATTACTTCAATATAGAGGTATCTGTTCAATACGGAAAATGATCCACACCACAATGCATTAGTTCAATACAAAAAAGTGTCCACAATACATTAGTTCAATATGGAAAAAAAGTCCACAAAATATAATTTCAATATGGAAAAGTGTTCACAATATGTGACCGTCTACAGGAAAATCGGGCACAACGCGGCCCCGACAAAAAAATTTTTTTTTGCACTTACACACTCCTCGGCAAGCAGATATTAAGCTCTCCAAGTTTTATCGCCGTAGCTTTAGCCATTCCCGCTATATATCACCTAACCGTTCCCTTCGTTAGGCTTATTTAATACAATTTTAAGAACTAAATCGATCTTTTTGCGACGTCTACGCATGCCGCGTTGTGCCCGATTTTCCCATAGACGGTCACATATATTAGTTCAATACGGAAAAGGGTCCACAATATATTAGTTCAGTACAGAAAAGTGTCCACAATATATTATATTAGTTCAATATGGAAAAGGGTCCACAATACATTAGTTCACTACGGTAAAGTGTCCACAATATATTAGTTCAATATGGATTGCGGTCCACAATATACCCATTCAATATGAATAAAGGGTCCACAATACATTAATTCAATACAGAAAGGGGTCCACAGTATGTTAGTTCAACACAGAAAAGTGTCCACAATACATTAGTTCAATACGGAAAAGGGTCCACAATACATTAGTTCAGTACAGAAAAAGGTCCATAATATATAAGTTCAATATGGAAAAGGGTCCACAATACATTACTTCAATACAGAAAATGGTCCACAATACATTAGTTCAGTACGGAAAATGGTCCACAATATATAAGTTCAATATGGAAAAGGGTCCACAATATATAAGTTCAATATGGAAAAAGGTCCACAATACATAAGTTCAATATGGATAGAAGGTCCACAATATATAAGTTCAATATGGAAAGGGTCCACAATATATAAGTTCAATACGGAAAAGGGTCCACAATATGTTAGTTGGAAATGGTCCACAATATATCAGTTCAATATGGATTGCGGTCCACAATACTTTAGTCAATACGGAAAGTGTCCATAGTTCAGTATGGAAAAGTGTCCACAATACATTACTTCAATACAGAAAAGGGTCCACAATACATTAGTTCAGTACGGGAAAAGGTCCACAATACATTAGTTCAGTACGGGAAAAGGTCCACAATATATAAGTTCAATACGGTAAAGGGTCCACAATACATAAGTTCAATATGAATAGAGGTCCACAATACATAAGTTCAATACGGAAAAGGGTCCACAATATATAAGTTCAATATGGAAAAGGGTCCACAATACATTACTTCAATACATAAAAGGGTCCACAATACATTAGTTCAGTACGGAAAAGTGTCCACAATATATTAGTTCAGTACGGAAAAAAGTCCACAATATATAAGTTCAATGTCGAAAAGGGTCGGTCCACAATACATTAGTTCAGTACGGAAGTGTCCACAATATATTAGTTCAGTACGGAAAAAAGTCGACAATATATCCATTCAATATGGAATAAGGTCCACAATACATAAGTTCAATATGGAAAAGGATCCACAATATATAAGTTCAATGTGGAAAAGGGTCCACAATACATTACTTCAATACAGAAAAGGGTCCACAATACATTAGTTCAATACGGAAAAGGGTCCACAATACATTACTTCAATACAGAAAAGGGTCCACAATACATTAGTTCAATATGGAAAAGGGTCCACAATATATAAGTTCAATGTCGAAAAGGGTCCACAATACATTACTTCAATACAGAAAAGGGTCCACAATACATTAGTTCAATACAGAAAAGGGTCCACAATACATTAGTTCAATACAGAAAAGGGTCCACAATACATTAGTTCAATATGGAAAAGGGTCCACAATATATAAGTTCAATGTCGAAAAGGGTCCACAATACATTACTTCAATACAGAAAAGGGTCCACAATACATTAGTTCAATACAGAAAAGGGTCCACAATACATTAGTTCAATACAGAAAAGGGTCCACAATACATTAGTTCAATACAGAAAAGGGTCCACAATACATTAGTTCAATACAGAAAAGGGTCCACAATACATTAGTTCAATATGGAAAAGGGTCCACAATATATAAGTTCAATGTCGAAAAGAGTCCACAATACATTACTTCAATACAGAAAAGGGTCCACAATACATTAGTTCAATACAGAAAAGGGTCCACAATACATTAGTTTAATACAGAAAAGGGTCCACAATACCAGTACAGAAAAGTGTCCACAATATATTAGTTCAGTACGGAAAAAAGTCCACAATATATCCATTCAATATGGAATAAGGTCCACAATACATAAGTTCAATATGGAAAAGGGTCCACAATATATAAGTTCAATGTGGAAAAGGGTCCACAATACATTACTTTAATACAGAAAAGGGTCCACAATACATTAGTTCAATACGGAAAAGGGTCCACAATACATTACTTCAATACAGAAAAGGGTCCACAATACATTAGTTCAATATGGAAAAGGGTCCACAATATATAAGTTCAATGTCGAAAAGGGTCCACAATACATTACTTCAATACAGAAAAGGGTCCACAATACGTTAGTTCAATACAGAAAAGGGTCCACAATACATTAGTTCAATACAGAAAAGGGTCCACAATACCAGTACAGAAAGTGTCCACAATATATTAGTTCAGTACGGAAAAAAGTCCACAATATATCCATTCAATATGGAATAAGGTCCACAATACATAAGTTCAATATGGAAAAGGGTCCACAATATATAAGTTCAATGTGGAAAAGGGTCCACAATACATTACTTCAATACAGAAAAGGGTCCACAATACATTACTTCAATACAGAAAAGGGTCCACAATATATAAGTTCAATGTGGAAAAGGGTCCACAATACATTAGTTCAGTACGGGAAAAGGTCAACAATATATAAGTTCAATACGCTAAAGGGTCCACAATATATTAGTTCAATATGGATTGCGGTCTACAATATATCCATTCAATATGGAATAAGGTCCACAATACATAAGTTCAATATGGAAAAGGGTCCACAATATATAAGTTCAATATGGAAAAGGGTCCACAATACATTACTTCAATACAGAAAAGGGTCCACAATACATAAGTTCAATATGGAAAAGGGTCCACAATATATAAGTTCAATATGGAAAAGGGTCCACAATACATTACTTCAATACAGAAAAGGGTTCACAATACATTAGTTCAATACGGAAAAGTGTCCACAACATATTAGTTCCATATGGAAAAGGGTCCACAATACATTACTTTAATACAGAAAAGGGTTCACAATACATTAGTTCAGTACGGAAAAAGGTCCACAATACATTACTTCAATACAGAAAAGGGTTCACAATACATTCGTTCAGTACGGAAAAAGGTCCACAATATAAAAGTTCAATACGGAAAAGGGTCCACAATTATATTAGTTCAATATGGATAGAGGTCCACAATACATCAGTTCAATACAGAAAAGGGTCCACAATACATTAGTTCAGTACGGAAAAGGGTCCACAATATATTAGTTGGAAATGGTCCACAATATATCAGTTCAATATGGATTGCGGTCCACAATACATTAGTCAATACGGAAAGTGTCCATAGTTCAGTTTGGAAAAGTGTCCACAATAAAGTAGTTCAATATGGAAAAATGTTCACAATATATTAGTTCAGAAAAATGTCCACAATGTCAGTTCAATACGGAAAGGTCCACAATATATTAGCATTAAGGGGAGAAAATGTACAATAGTATGTTTTCCCAACATGGAAATAAATCAGAATTTATCTCTAGGGCACAAACCAACTAAAGACATAATCATGTAAGGATATTGTCCTAGTTTTAAATACACCAAAGAATAAGTGAACATCACTAATACTTATTTTTAATGGCACAATTACATTTATTTACCTTGAGAGAACATCAGATCCATTTATCTTGTCTGTATTAGAAACTTCAATGTCCCCAGTATTCACAATGAAAAATCTGGAAACTTAACCTAAAAAAAATAAAATTAAAATTAAAAAAAAAAGTAAAACAAGAATTGAGTATTTACTAGGTATGTATACAAAAAATTTCTGAGGGGGGGGGGGGGGATCCCAATGCCATCTCTCCCCTTCCTCCCAATCACTATCCCAGCTACTAGATATATATAAACAACAAACTCACAGAATACCATTATAAATCATAACCACAGAATATCATTAAGTAGTAAATATTATTAATTTATTTTATGAAATTCTGGGGGGGGGATCCCAGGGCGCCCCTACCTCTGTATGAAACCCTGCTATGTCATTGTAATTATGGATGTATACAGTGAAAGTTCACTTCAGTTAATTGAGGTCCTTCATTGCATTCACATTAGTTTTCCAAGATTGGTGTCACTAATTCTAGACCTGAGACGATTTTTAATTAAATGGGTGTGATTTCAGCAAAATTGGGTGTGGTCAATCAAACGTGTGGGCCCCCCTTCTAAACCCTCCCCCCCCCCCACCTCCAGAATAACTCCTGTATGAAACCCTGCATAGTTATTGGGGAGCTGAACATCTAGCTCCCTACATTTAGAAAAACCACCTTACCTCCTCGTCAACTATTGAACTATAACAAGTAATGTCCCCTTTAACAACTCATGTCCCTTTTAACAACCTAGTTAAGTCTCTGTAACTTCAAATATGCACATTCAATGTATTACATATGTGCCTAACACCCCTATCTGTTTCCAAGCAGGCAGTTGACAAGATTTATTTCAGGAGGCAAGGGGAGAGGAGAGGAGGAGGCTTTTGCCCTCAATTCAGGGTGCAGTACCACTTGCAACTGCAGCACTAAACCGCAGATGGAGGAGTTATGCTATGTATTTATTTCTCGTTTTATGTTCAATGTACGCTTACTTTGTTGTTGCCGTTGAAACAGACACCAACAGACCGCTCTTATAAACCAAGTTTCAAGAAAAAAGACCAACCAGGAACTGAGAAACAACGGTACAAACCTTACAGCTATTCAGCAAAATTCAGGGGCGACCGTTGCAGTTACGACTCAAAAAATTTCCCCCAGCGGTATAGTATAGGCTTCCCCACAACATTACAATGCCATATTTTTTATATTAGTATTTATTTTCCATTTTTATAAATATTTTTATATATTTTTTTTGTATCCTATAAAAAACAAAACAAAAAACTCAGTGTAATGGTGTTTTTTTTTAATGTGGTGTGTACCTGTGTACAAATATGAGTTCATTCTGGCCATCCAATACGTCTGAATTTCAATTTTTAGATACCGAAGCTAATTATTGATTCGTATTCATTTGATTCTTCAACCCAGCCCCCACTCTGAGCGCGCAATTTATTGTGGACAAAATTCTGGATGGTGATAGCAAACACTGAAGGAAAGTTACTGTGCGAGTGAGCCCGGCGGCGCGGAAGAGTAGAATACTTCTGGAATGTACTGGAGGGTCCTAGACGATGAAGAAGCGGTGGTGTATTAATGAAGCCTGGAGTCACTAGTTTAGAATAGATATATTATGGCTCACAGCTGCAGGAGAATCTGCTTGGGTGTCTTTGGAGAGCTTGACTGTGCACGCACATAGCGCTAACACTGTGCACGCACATAGTAATAGCACTGTGCATGCACGTAGTACTATTACTGTGCACACACATAGTACTAACACTGTGCACGCACGTAGTACTATTACTGTGCACACACATAGTACTAACACTGTGCATGCACATAGTACTATTACTGTGCACACACATACAGTAGAACCTCAGAGTTACGTACCCCTTGGGAAATGAGGTGTACGTAACTCTGAAATGTACGTAACTCTGAATATAACATAATTTAACTTTGTACTAAAATATTTAAACGACTAAAATACTACGAATACAGTATTTCAGATTTATCCATTACTAAAGGACCATTTAATGGTGTACCGTTGAGGGTTTTTTTTCCTGAGTAAACCAGAATGCACGGCATTATAAAATATTTATCATTATCTCTTCTGACAATGCACCTCTTCTTCAGGCCACTAGGGTCAGCTGATTCTGCTAAAAACTTTTCTATAATCTTCCTGTCTCTTTAGAAGTCTGAAATTGTGGACTTTCCTAAGCCAAACTCCTGAACAACTCCAGCTAAAAATATTCCTTGTTCAACTCCAGCTAAAAATATTCCTTGTTCAATGAATGTTCAAAGCAACTCTTTTGCCATTTTGCTGCAGTTCCAATAAAAAAGAACAAAAAAAACGAAAAAAAAACAAAAACGTGATGACGACCCCCGTACCCATCGCGATGTCTCTTCGCGGTTCGGTTAACCAGTTAATTCGGTTGTCTGTTCGATCTATGAGGTTCTACTGTAGTACTAACACTGTGCATGCACTGTGCATGCACGTAGTACTATTACTGTGCACGCACAGTGCTAACACTCTGCACACATGTAATACTATGCACGCACATAGTACTAATACTGTGCACACACATAGTGCTAGCACTGTGCATGCACGTAGTACTATTACTGTGCACGCACAGTGCTAACACTCTGCACACACGTAATACTATGCACGCACATAGTACTAACATAGTGCTAGCACTGTGCATGCACGTAGTACTATTACTGTGCACGCACAGTGCTAACACTCTGCACACACGTAATACTATGCACGCACATAGTACTAATACTGTGCACACACATAGTGCTAGTACTGTGCACACACATAGTACTAACACTGTGCATGCACGTAGTACTATTAAGTGCTAACACTCTGCACACACGTAATACTATGCACTCACATAGTACTAATACTGTGCACACACATAGTGCTAGCACTGTGCATGCACATAGTACTATTCCTGTGCACGCAGTGCTAACACTGCACGAACATAGTGCTAACACTGCACGCACATAGTGCTAACACCAAACACTGTGCACGCACTAGTACTATTACTGTGCACGCATAGTGCTAACACCAAACACTGTGCACACACTAGTACTATTACTGTGCACGCACATAGTGCTAACACTAAACACTGTGCACACACTAGTACTATTACTGTGCACGCATAGTGCTAACACCAAACACTGTGCACACACTAGTACTATTACTGTGCACGCACATAGTACTAACACTGCACGCACATAGTGCTATTACTGTGCACACACATAGTATTAACACTGTGCATGCACATAGTGCAAACAACAAACACTGTGCACGCACACAGTACTAACACCATGCATGCACATAGTGATTACACCGTACTAGAGTCATTCTTATTAGTGTTATCAAGTACTAGAGTCATCCTTATTAGTGTTATCAAGTACTAGAGTCATTCTTATTAGTGTTATCAAGTACTAGAGTCATTCTTATTAGTGTTATCAAGTACTAGAGTCATCCTTATTAGTGTTATCAAGTACTAGTCATTCTTATTAGTGTTATCAAGTACTAGAGTCATCCTTATTAGTGTTATCAAGTACTAGAGTCATTCTTATTAGTGTTATCAAGTACTAGTCATTCTTATTAGTGTTATCAAGTACTAGAGTCATCCTTATTAGTGTTATCAAGTACTAGAGTCATCCTTATTAGTGTTATCAAGTACTAGAGTCATTCTTATTAGTGTTATCAAGTACTAGAGTCATTCTTATTAGTGTTATCAAGTACTAGAGTCATCCTTATTAGTGTTATCAAGTATTAGATTTATTCGTATTAGTGTCAGCGACATACTAGTGTCTGTCAGTTGTAGTATATTCGATTAAGTTAGTGTTTGCAAGTGTCAGTTTGATTGTAGTAGCTGTTGTTGTAAGGAAAATACGATACCCGATGAAATTATTTACTAATCAGGTGATCTTTGGAGGTATGGGCCAAGTCCTTGAGGCCAAATTATTTCTTCACTGGTGGGCGTGTCACATGATGTCACTTCCAGTTTCAATTCCTGTCGCAAAAATTTGTCTTTCGAGGCTATCTGAGGCTTGTGGGTTTTTATTAGTGTGTACACGTACTAGAGTCATTCTTTTTAATGCCCGCATGTACTAAAGTTATTCTTTTTAATGCCCGCATGTACTAAAGTTATTCTTTTTAATGCCCGCATGTACTAGAGTCATTCTTATTAGTGCCCACATGTACTAGAGTCATTCTTATTCGTGTCAGCACGTACTAGAGTCATTTTTATTAGTGTTCGCACGTAATAGTTTTATTTATCTTGGTAATGTCTGTTTTTACTATTGTCCACAAGAGTATTTTTTTAGTGGTTTTAGCTGAGTTGGGATAATTATATTGCGTATTCAATGTAAATAGATAGATTTTGATAACACTGGACATAAGAACAAAGTAAAGATGTTTATTACTTGTATAGATGATACATAATTTAAAAGAGATGACTAAAAATAAAAAAATAATAATTAATAATTGATGTCTGTACTTCTAATTATTTTAGAAGGGCGTGACGAAACTGGTGATGGTGAAGGAGTTGGTGACTGAATGTGTGGTGTCAGTGTCTGAATGAGGTACATACAAAAGTGTTTCTAGCCTCCTAGTGTGAGTTCTAGAGCACGCCAGAGCTTACAAGCTAACTGGTGTCTATCCATTTCTGCCATAAAAAAATTTTTGAAAAAAATCGACCCATAAGGCTTTACCCGGTGATACCGAAAAAAATTGTTTGCCGCGTTTAGGCGGATTTTCCCAAATCCGGTCACATATCGTACCCACGTCGCACTTCCCTTTTGATGTGCTATTGGAGAACATTGACAGAAGGTTTAACAGTAATGCTGTGAAAATCTTGACAGCAATGTCAGTGTTCAACCCTTCTCTGCTTCCAGCAAAGGAAGACTTAAGTTCTTACAGAGTGGACAAGATAAGTTGCTTAGGAGACTTCTACGGTAAGCCAGCTGAAGTTGAGTTTGATGGAATAACTTATTCCTCAACACCTCTGCTAAACAAGGACGATTTAATATCAGAGTGGGCTATATTCAAGAGAGCATTGCTTCAAGAAAGAGATGAAATTATGAAGTCAAAATCACTGGAGAAAGCACCAGAGTTCCAAGAAGTATTAGAACTGAAACGTTCAGCTGCTTACACTGGAATTTTTTCAGAGACGTTTAAACTGATTGACATTATGCTTTCGATTCCTGTTGGTACAGCCACAGCTGAGAGATCTTTTAGTGAAATGAAACTCATAAAAACTAGATTACGAAGCCGGCTGACAGAACAGAACTTGGCACGGTTAATGAGAATTGCCATTGAAGGTCCTGAACTGAACGAAATAAACTTTAGTGAAATATTAGATGTATTCAAACAAAGCAATCATAGAATCATACTTTAAGAGTGACTTTATTTAACGTGTCTTTGTTCTTATGGTATTGCTATTATGAAATTCAAATCTATTAAATAATTGAATGAGCAAAATCGTTGGGGGGGGGGGGAATTTTCTTTTGGGGGGGGATATCCCAGGTTTCCCCCCTCCCCCCTCTATGAAACCCTGCACAAGGCATTTATAGGTGGACTTGAGTATTACTCGCAAAAATGATTACATATTATAGCTGTTTTTTAGTTAGGGCACTTGTTGTAAACATGGTGTGGATCGACTTGAAAGGATAGTGAGCTACGTATAATGGAGGGTTCTCTTTGCGCAGCTACTATATTTTAATTTGAATAGGAGCTAGAGGTCAAAGGGCATGCCGGGGATTCTTCCATTTATACCCGGACCTCCGAAAGGAGTTCAGAATGTGGTATACGAGGCCACAGATTTCGTGTACGGAGAATAGCATTGAATTATAAAACCGACCTCTAAGTTTAACAGGTCACTTGAATCCATAATAATAAAATTAGCAGGTAAAGGACAATCACCAGGACTATGATATGACAATTAGTAGGTGAATGACATTGCCAGCAAGATTAAGTTAAATCTTGCAGCTTAACTAAACTGGTCATTAGAATTTGGTAAATATACTGATGACTCATGTAGAGATCTGGCCAACAAATACACATCCATAAAGCCAGTAAGTAGTTTCTTACCCAGTAGGAGGAGCTCATGACAACAGAATGAGACGTGAAATTCGTTGCTTATTATCCATACTGAATTAAACCCCTACATCACAAATAGTAAATATTCAATAACTATTGGTGAGCTTAGCAAAAAAACAAAAACAAAACAAAACAAAACAACAACAACAAAAAAACAAAAAAAAACCTAGCTATATATAACTGAAGCACCTACTCATGAACCCTCAGCACTACTATGCACTAGCTAGTCTACAAAATCATTTCTCAGGCCACACGAATAATAATTCATTTGGCCATTCCTAGTCAAGTATCAATACTGCTCCAGCAATGAAACTGGTAGATGTAAATGTTATCTTCATAAGGAGTAGCTAAATATGCAGGAACACAAAGCCAACCAGAACCTCAGGTAAGCCTAATGGTTATCGGCACATATGCTTGAGGCTTGTGAGCAGACAAGAAATTAGTAAATTAACACTGGTGGACATTACAGATGAATGGAAGTGATAAAAGCATAAACCACTGCCTCAAATCTCTCTGCACAAGGCTTAGGAAGTCTAACACAAGATTTTCAATAGAACACTCACAACACCACTGAACTGATACATGTGCCTTTACCATGTGACAACAGTCAATCCTGAACAGTATAATACCATGCAACTGATACATATGGTGCCATATGTAATAACCAAGTCAAGCCTTCACCTGTACCATATCTATAATGACTTCGTATATAATAAAACCAGCAACCTGTTTTGTTTTTTGTTTTTTTCATTTTAAGGCCATATAAACACAATGTGTCTCCTGTTATTCCTCTCACCCTACATAATAGCAACTCAAAGGTCACACAGATGTGACGTAATTAGTTATGCACTGGTCATGATCATAAAATCTTCCAATCACCTCAAACATAACTACACGAAACTAAAACAAAGGGACCACATACCTTCCCAATTGAGGCTTACGTCTTACTTATAGGGCTCACAAGTAGTCTCTAGCATGAGTGTGTGCACACACATACTCTATGCTACCTCCTCAGAAATAATGATAAACTCTATTTCCCAAAATCTGGTCCATTTTCCCAATGCACATGGTAGTACAGCTGGGAACTATACCGATATTATCATTGCTCTTTGACAAAAGCCCTATATCGTAGATACAATATTTCAATTGTAGTCACACGGTATTACCGGTTTCTCACCAAACGTTAGCACAGGTCACAAAATTAATGCCGGAGCATCATGGCAAGACTATTATGAGGTACAGCTGCCTTTGTTGCCTGTAAACGTGGCTATAACGTAAAGCTGTGCTATATACTGGAATGTAGTTAATACCGACTATTTTGTACAACACCACCGTACTATATATATCGAGTGCATGTAACCACCGAATTACCGACTGCTCGATTTCTGCGTGGCGCGCCTTTTAAATTCCGGATTTGGGCAGGTGTTTTTGTTCTAAATGGCGCGCAACAATAACAGAGTTTGCAAAAACGCAGAAAAAGACGGCCACAGCAGTGCTGAAGAAATTGTGGACATTGGTACTGTTTGCCAGTTCTATCGCTGCTAAGCATGGTAACATTTCCAATATGCTCATTCATCTGTCTTCATAAGAAAAGAAGCTAAACTGGCCAGAAACACTCACACATTTATAATGCGATACTTCACTTCTTTCAACTCCGTTAACTTTCCCTATAAAGCAAACTACATCAATGTCTGCAAGAAATTATTTGCTCACGTGATTATGATGTGATGCTAGCCACAAAAGCTGGTACCTATGCAGAGTTTAAGCTTCGCATTTTCTCAAGAATCAGCCCGAAATTTAAAAAAAGCATAATAAAAGGTCTTAAATTTAAATCGTCATTGTGAGTAAGTTCATACCTAAATCAACAGTTAATTGTCAGTAATCTCCAAAATCAGAGCGTGACAGACCGACCGACAGACAGACAGACAGATGACTACTATAACCCTCTCTTGCATGAGCGCTGAGGGTTAATCACCATCATTTGCAGACCAACACAACCCACATACCCTATTATATACATTACACACACAGCTCAATGTCCTTAGACCACAATTCATTGTAATTAAATGCATTATGAAAGCAGACTGAAATTTAAACCTTTGTGGGTCATGATCATTGATCATACTTGTGCGTAAAAATAGCCTCAAATAAATCACATACATACCTAGGTACACCTCCTGACACATCTCACTTCAAGAATTGAATTGTGTAGTGGAGAAAATGAAGTTACAGTGTCAACTTCACAAAATAAATTACAGCTGCTCAGGTTTTCCAGGTACAAGCCACCACATCTAACCACATACAACCACATACATCATATACAGCTCAGACTGAACTCTGTAACACAATGCATACACACAATGCACAACTATTGAAGGTGTAAAAACATCAGTGTACCAAAAAAATAATAATAAAACGTGAACTTGACAACAGACCTATGGAATGAAGTCTTGGTTTATTTTTAGGCCAAACAAACTTGTTTCTCATCTGCACCTTCCTGGGTGATACAGCCACTTCAAAATTTATTATGCAGGTCAAGCCCACTGCTTTAACCACACCCCTACTACCTCATACTTGTTATATACCATTTCAATATTTTTCCTATAGGTCAACTACATTATCGCAATTTCCAATATAGTTGATGAGAAACAAGAAATGTGGTTTCAATTCACACTATAATTTAGTACACTACCAGGCCAGCTATAAAACGTGGTCCATTGCACAAATGAAGACATGCATCTAAAGGAAGGTGAGTGGCTACAACTTGTGAAGAATAAAAGTGATCTATATCAAAAATTGTAAACACTATTCCTAAAGAATATTTCAAAGTTATGTAATACACAATCACAAAATTAAAAAAAAATCGGAAGTCTACACTACAATACAGGCTTCCATACTTACAGCAGCTTGCAAGTGTTTTTTTTTCCTTCATTTTTCTTCTTTTCTTAATACTTATAGCAGATACACGGTAGAATAAGACCATCTTGGTATCTGGCAAAACTAAATAAAAATAGTTATTCTTATTACTAATGTTTAACTGGCTAGTCAATAATTCAGTCGCTACATGGAGTAAATCATCAGATATTTCTGTGATCTTAATTTTTTCAAAGCTTCTATTACAGTCTAAATTCTACCTGATCATTTAACCCTGGTTCCGTTAGAAATAATGCAAAACAAAATATTAAAGTTTACTTTAGCATCCTTAAGCTCTACTACACTTCAATATCTCTTGAGTGGGATAGATTAGATAGGTTCCACTTAGTGTCCTAAATTACTATTTTTAAGAAACATTTCATGTTGTGTGTGTGTGGTCCTATAAAATGAGACCACACACACGATACACATAATTAAACGTAAGTGCAACTAGAAAACTAAACACTACTAATCTCTTAGCTACATCACCTAATCAAATAATAAAGAAAGCTCAGGGTACCAAATTTTACTATTATTAGCAAGAGCCAAAGTAACACTAATGCTCGTACAGTCACTAGTCTCACAAGAGCTAGTATGTACGCAGTTTCAAACTCCCCCCCCCCCCAAAAAAAAACAACAACCTCTAACCTTCTTCTAGCGTTGCTATCGCAGTCTCTTTCATATTCACCGGACACTAGCTAACTCCATCTAGAGCGCACACGGTAGCATGGCCAATTTCAGAAGGCGTGGACTGTTGCTATAGTTACAGTTACTTAAAAAAACAATCGGAAAGTTCACTGATTTTCGTAAGTGGGACAGTATTAAGCTCGTCAGTTATTTTAGGGGGGGGTGGGGGGAAACTGTGAGATGCCCTCTCTCAAGATTAAAGTGTTCTGATAAACCTGTCAACATTCAGTTGATTATCTGTATAAATATTCATGCAAATGTTTCCTCTTGAGACTCATGGGCTGAGCTGCAAGTTCAGTGTAGGCAGACAATGATATCATCCACCTCGCTCTGTCAGCAGCTAAAGTCCCCTCCAGATTGAAACCTCCTGGCTTTCCAGATCCGATGGTAAATGACCTGATTGCATGACTTTAGTGCCATGGAGTGCTGGAAAACCTTTTGTATAGAATGATGCCACCTGTCCAGACACTCTTACAGGAGTCATGTCACCAGATATGCATGTTGTGTGGCTGCTTTTGCATAAGACAAGAAGTCCAGGGGGGTGGGGGGGGGGGAGCATTAGGCAGATGTGTCTCTGGCAACTTATGTGGTACTAGCTCTTCCTTCAGAAACTCTCAGTGGCAGTTCAGCTGGGAATGCCACAGCCGCATTGGTTTGTGCCTATCTATAATTTTAAAAATGGTTATTATTATTATTATTATTATTATTATTATTATTGATAACTGTTACTCATGTTAGCTTCTTAAATAAAGTTACAAGTTTGTTCGATATCGTTTTTAGTGATTGATATATTGAAAGTTTTATAGCTCTACTGACCAGACTTCTGAGTTGACTATTCTGCATGCCTCAAGTGATCGTGAGTTCAACTAAAACATTTGCTACTCACATGACAAGCAGTACTTTTAATTGCATTACCTAAGATGTTACTTTCAAAAAATGATAGATATGAAGGTCACCTTGAACACCATGTCACTTCTCCAAACTAAACTTATGCTATGATGCAAATTGTGCTGTATCCACAGTTACACCACACTAAAGGCTACATGCCCGAGCATGACTCCTAAAGAAAGTAGGTTGGTCTTTGTATACTATTATGTTATTAATAATGGATACATTCATGTGTGTTTAGGTGTTTTTCAGAGTCAGGTCATTTTTTTCTTCTTGAATCGCATGCCCGGTTATGAAACTATTAGCCATTATAAGGCAGTATACAACAGTATATTTCAACAGGTTGTAAAGAGAGACAAAACAGCAATAGCTATAACAAGCAAAAATTACTATTATTATTATGATATCTCATAATTATAATGATGCTGATGATAATTAATAATTGTATTAATAATAAAACTTTTAAATAAAATAAAAATAAAATAAAATAATAATAAAGAAATAAAATGAAGTCAGGTTGTGATGCCTCCGTATACTGATACGGAGTTCCCTCGCTGAATCGCAATCGAGAGAAGCTGCAGGAGATAGTCAGTTGAACGAGGTTCCTTTGTCTCCAGCCTGATCCGTCTACCCAGATCCCTTACCAAGGCCATCGACTTGGGGCCCAGCACTCCCATGGTCTCGATTGCAAGTGGAGAAAAGAAATGGCTAAGTGGAAGGCTACTATATTTATTTTATTTTCTCTCCTCTGCTGCGGCTGCCACTCTTCCTGGTGCTGGGGTAGCATCAGTTCTATAGGATGGTGCGAAGGTGTCTGGGCAAGTCGCGTCCCATACCAGCAAACGACCTGATTTCCAAGGTGCCAGGGTCACACCATCTGGTCTCTTGCCATCTGACCTGACCAGGCGGCTCCAGTCGAGACGGGATCTTGGCTGATGACAGAGCCCGCTTCACGATGTCATTCAGTGCGGTTGACGTTGATGTCTTCCTTCACTTTAACTATTACTGAGCAGTGCTGGCATTGGTGTGGTCCACATATTGAGGTCCCTAGACGAAGTCCCACTGTCACCCACACTGTCTATTATTCATACATCTCATTCCAAGAGATCAGTATTATAACTTAATAAATCTCTCACCTGCACGTATGTTACAACTGAATTTTAAATGAGTTGAGTTAGTGTTTCCAATAAAGTGGAGGAATCTAGGAGTTGAACTATTCTAAACCTATATGGTCCCTTCACTGGTCGCAGCGTAGGGTATGTCATTATTACTAGAATTTCGCTGGGGCTGCACTTCTTTACACTTGATAAAGTTATAGCAACCGCCATAGCGTATATCAAGGTCTCAGTGTAGTAGAAATCAAATTAATGACATGAAACCAAATTGATGATTGTGAGTTCAAAAAGAAGTGTACAAATGAAGTGGGATATGATAGAATGCATGACAACAGGTGTAAATTAACAAGTTAAGCTGGAATGTTCATGGCGTCTTTTCCAGTCATCTTGAGGGGGGGGAGGGGGAGTTCATCTTTGGTCTGGAAGATCCGTTAGCAAGAGTGGCTTTTTATGGGCACATGTACATCTATATAGTTGAGCAGCAGTCTTCCTCCTCTGCTCTTCCTTCTCCAGCCCTCTCTTTGCCTCGTTCTCCAGCCCTGCTGTTCACTTTCCCCTCTAGCTACTCCTGTCCTGTGCGGTCATATACCACATCTACTCTCTCGCGTCCTGTCCCTCCATCATCTTGGACCATGAGCTTGCCTTTGCACCAGCACACACACACACACACACACACACACACACACACACAGAGAATAAAAAGTATGTATATATACTTTTGGTGGATCATAAAATTTTGACATCACAATTATAAATACTCAGATATGTACTAGAACACCTGTTACACTAAAAATATCCATCTATTAATATTTAGAATAAAGGTGATCTTTGATCATTGAGACCACCTACCTTGGTGATGACATGAGATCGACAGTTTGATTGAAACCAAGCGAGGTTTTGGTTATTTAACAGGTGAGCACCGGTTGCGAGTGCTACAGCTTTTTTTTTTTTACGTCTGCTACAGTTGATACACAATAACTCAGCAAATGCAATTAATAGCAAGTGAGAAGAATTTGAATTCTCTTGGAGCACTTTTTAAAAACGACTACTCTTCTGGTGGTGAGTTGTTATTTTTATTTCTATAGTCGTACGGTATAGCACTCTAGATATAGAATATAGCTATATACATAGCCAATCTTCATTTTTACGAATTGCTGTGGATTCATTGAGAAAAAAGTTATAGAATGTTTACAATTAATGTGCATATCATTATGCTGGTCTTATGTGGTTCACAATTTAGTGGGCAAGATTCTATAAAGCACACTTTATGCGTCATTGTGCAAGCTATATTCATAGTGGCTAGCTTTACTAAATTTTAATGTTTTTATTCACAGCACTAACAACGAGGAAGCTGAAGAGCTAAAAGTTCTAATGAAAAATTTCAAGGCATGCTTGATAGCTAAGTTTGAGAACAAGACAGCTAAATATGTATATGTGGTTATTTCTAATAATTATTAAAATTATATTATGACATTAACATTAATTAACCTGAGTTTTATTGGTTTCATCTGCCAGGGATAGTCTTGGCTTTAAAAAAAAAAAAAAGGAGACAATTAAATAAAACCTGAGATTGCAGCTTACATCTTAATATGGTAAAAGTGTCAACGCAATTCAAGAAAGTAAAAACAGCATTAGTCTTTGCACAAATCAACTTACCATAGTAATTGAAAAGGTGACGCTTTACCGAGCCACTTTGAGAAGCCGTTTAAGTAGTTGTAAATCCCTTTACCCAATTAGTTGATTAGCACAGGTGCGTACAAAAACCCTTGAATATGAACTCGAAACAAACTATATATTAGTTGTAAGACACAAGGATCATCCGTGCATTGGGTAAGAAGCTGTAAATTTAAATCAACCGCTTTTGGTTTGTGTAGGCTTTACTCACTGTTCTGTCACGGTTGCTGCCAATACTGAGTTCAGTAATCTAGCTAGTAGCCCCGTAACCGCCCCGTGGCTCAACGCAAAAAAGCTAGATAATAAAGCGAGGGGAGGGCGAGACCCTTTACCAACCTAGAACCTCTACACTCGATTAGCGATTGGTAAAGTGAATCGGTACATGAGACTAACTTTTCGTTATGGCGGTTCGGTTAAATGAAAGTATCACACTCAGCTTTCAAGAGTAAGTTAAAAGCTTTGCCCCTTAAAAAAAGTAATGCCAATTTAGTAATACTCTAGTGATGTGGGAGAGGAGAACTGTCTAATAATTCTGTACACTAGTTTCTTAAGTAGTTTGAGACAAATAGTGTGTACAAGGTGCCTGTTTGAGTTTGCTAGTATGTAAGTCTGACAAAAAATGGAAACTGGTTGTTTGCTATGTAAACTTGACATATATATCTTAGAGTCATCTTCAGTGGTTTCACAAGACAGCTGCATTAGGCTTGTATGTTTGTCCCTCCATCTAATCCTATCATTGGTTAGCAAGTGTCTAAAGGGTACTATGTACTTGTCACTTACTCGTAATAATATCAGTGAATTTAAAAATTCGCTCACCTAATAGCTAGACTAGAGTAGCTAAATGGAATGGCGGCACAACTATAAAAATTGAATGGAATCATATAGCTATTATATCCATGTAATTTTTATACAGCAGGACCTCAACTGTATTATCTTGTCCAGTAGTGATGGCATTTCCCATTGGCTTATTTTTCAGGTATCAACATACTGCTGATGTATCAAGGCTAGTCAATACAAGATGTTGGCGAAGCAAGTGTCATGAAGTAAGTTGATAACGGGTGTGAACATAACCAGGCCTCATCCCTAATAGTGATAATGTTGGTGGCCCTGCCTCTTTTATTGTCTAGGTACAAATCTTTCCAGAGTTTTTTTTTTTTGTTTGTTTGTTTGTTTTTGTTTTGGGGCATGACTTAGGTTCACCTGCATTGAGTCTACCACACTGGATTTATGTCCGACCAAAAAGTTGAAGAGTTAAGGGTGGCCGCACATAGCAACGCGCACCGCCTTTAAAACGTACCTCGATTAATTCCCGCGCCGAGGCCCACGACTATTATCAAATGCGCCCCACGAAAATAATGCGCGAGGGGCACAGGTATATTGTGCGTAGTTAGTTTTCCGCGTGCTGGAGCTGTGTGGTTGCTTGTTTCCACAAAAGGAAATCTGAACTAATCAGCTGCTATGGGTTCCAAGAGAAACCTCAAAAAGTTTAGTGTTGCCAGGAAGCGCAGGAAGCAACTGGTAGATGCCAGATCTAAAAGATTCTGCAGCCATGAAGGTACATTTTCCAACCCCACCTAGAGTATGTTGTTATTGCTTTGTGAATACACAGACTCTGAGGCTACTCCCGCTGCTCCAGGTGACAATGATGTACCACCAAGGGTAGTCAAATGATAATAATAAATAATTGCTATATATACATACATATATATATATATATATATATAAGGATTCCATCCTTGGCAGTCCTGAACATCTTCTGGATTCTGACACTGGCAGTCCTGCTGATCCACATTTGGTTTGTATATAATAATAACAAATGGAAAAAAGAACAATGAAGTAATAATATTTTTTTAGAATTTTCTTGATGATGTTCAGGAATCAATCACCCAAGACAATCCGCACATGGTTTGTCAAAAAAATAAATTAATAAAAAAATATAGAATTATGGAGGGGGAAATGTTTAGGATTATGTTTCTACCAGTCCGGAATACCTGGGTGACTTTGTTCCTGGCCATCCTGATGGCGTCACTGACAGCAGCCCTGGTGATCCACATATGGTTTGTCAGAATAATAAATAAATAAATAAATAAATAAAGTATTATACACACATACATAATGTACAGGACTTTGTTCACGGCATTAGTGCCACTGGTGAAGTTCCAGACTCCTCACTGGTCAGTTCTGGTATACCAGACCCACCTTCGTCACTGGTCAGTCTACAATAGTAATAATAATAATAATAAAATAATAATAAATAACAACAATAATAAACTACTATCAATAAAATGATAATAGTAATTAACAACAATAATAATAATAATATGGAAAATGCCAGATTTCCATACTTTGAACAGATGAGTAAATTTAGTAGGAAAATAACAACAAAAAAAAACAACACCTGACACAATAGGAAAAATAAGGTGAACTAAACTAACCTCTTTACAGGAATCTGCCGAGATAGTTGACAAATTGGTCACTGCCGCCAACCAGGTTGGATTTCCAGTGGACAGAATCTCTGACACTGTGTCGTCAAACTGCATTCACCTGGAATGTCCCCAGCATATGAGGATTCGTGACTCCTCATGTTCATGGCAGCAGCACTACCCAGTGTTATCATTTTTGATGACGGGTAACTTGCATGCCGACTATGAGCGTGTAGGAGGCTTGCTTGGCTTCCCAGCCTGTTCTAGTACTCAGTGGAATAGGATTGTGAAGAGGCTGGAGGAGTTTGTCTCTGGCTTGGCTGAGTGGTCTTGTGGTCAGGTAAGGAAGGAAGTAATGGAGCGAGGTGATGATAAGGGATGGATCGCTTCTTTTGATGGGTTTTACCTGACTCGGGGCCACTACTCCAATAACTCCTCCGCCACACTCCATGACTATTCCACTGGGAAGATAGCTTGGTACACTCACAGAACCAAGCGTGGTCCAGGGCACAACTGGACTGGTACGTCAGCCGGTGCAGAACCAGATATGCTGGACGAACTTCTTGGCAAGGCAAAGAAGGCGGGGTTTTCTGTGAAGGAGCTTGTCTGTGACAAGGACTCTGCAACCAATGCTATCTTCTGTAAGTACTATCCGGAAGGAATGATTACTTACTGCAGTAATCACAGTGCAAAGAACATGCACAAGGCCCTGGAAAAAATAAAGAAGTACAAGTGTGAGGTATAATATTAAAAATTAAAAAAAAATAATATTATTTTTACTTTGTATCCAATGGTATGTAGTGCAAGGCAGATCACTTTAGGTGCAAAAGGATGTCGGACTCTACATTGAATTCCTGCAAGACTGCTTTGGGTAATCTGATTGCTTCAGACAAAATCCAGGAGGCAGATAACCCCTTGGAAGCCTTCACTGAAGGCATCCAAAATTTTCTGGCTCATTACTGCCATGACCAGCATACATCATCCTGGTGTTACCATCCTAAAGTAAAAACAAAACATACACGTGTAAAAATATCATTAATGCAAATACTAGGTGAATCCTGATGGAAGCCCCTACACTTCCCAGCACCATTTTACCTGCAAGTCTCAAGTGGCAGGGTTTTCCAGCCTATTGCAGGAGATGTCCTTGTATCCCCAAGACTACGTGTCAGATCATGGGAGACTGACGACCAACACTGTTGAAGGTTTCCATGGTCTGGCACTTGTCTACCGTGACAAGAGGACTGACTTGTCACATACTCACTATGTGTGCAAGACCAACATGGCAGTATGCCATAAGGTTAGCTAAAAATAAACAAACACACAGACAAACCAAAATACACATTAATAACAATAACAACTACAATGATAATAATACTAATAATAAACAATACTACTACTACTACTATTACTACTACTACTAATAATAAAATACACAACCACAACATTTTTTTTTATTACAATAACAGAATCTTGGACCAATTTGGAAGGCTCTCTGCTTCTTGCAAATGGGAGTGGACATACCCATCAATGCCGTCTCTTCCATTTTAAAGGAGCAGCGAGAGTGGCTCAAAAAATGGCACCAAAAGTCAACAAAAGAATACCTCCACAAACGGTTAGCATAGTTATTTCACAATAAATTTGTGGTCACTGCTATAAAGTTTTTTTTTTTTTTACTGTAATCACCATTTTGAAACCACGAACTTACAGAAGAAAGCCAAGAAGAAGCGATATGAGGAGGAGAAGGCTTTCATGGAACGGCTACGAACAGCTGGATGTAGTGCCGGTGAGTATGCTGGTGATGGCCTTGGAGAGTCCACTTCAACGGAGCTCCAATGTACAGAGGAAGGCCCTGTAGAGGCCAGCCCAGAAACGGAACATCTAGAATTGGAAGAGGATGATGATGATGTTAGAATTGACAGTGGATGTGACGATCATCATCCTCTTCTGATCTTCTATGATTGTGAAGCAACTGGGTTGAGCATCTACAGCGACCACATCACGGACTTAGCAGCAAAAGTTGTTGCATGTCCAGTTCCTCTGAAGCAACCATCATTTTCGAGTTTGATTCGAACCACCCGACACATTTCTGCACCTGGTAAGAAAATAAAATTTAAATCAATACTAGTATCACATTCTTATTTGTTTAAAATAGTAACTAGACTGACTGGCATTTCTCAGACCATGCTCAGAAATGAGCAGCCACTCTCAGCAGTACTGCCACAGTTTTTGCAGTGGATAAGTACAGTGACAGCCGAGGTCAGCGATGCCACAAGTATCACCCACTTCCCTGGTACAGCCATTAACTCTTTGTAGATTACATTTATTAAATTTCTATACAATTTAGTGTTAGTTGCTCATAATGGCTTCAGCTACGATTTCCCGATTCTATTTTCGGAGGCTGAAAGACGAGACATCTCTTTGTCCATCTTTGAAACAGACAACATTCACTTTAGTGACTCACTACCTCTTTTACGTGTGGTAAAGAATTAATAGCTACTCACTATAACATAGTTACATAATATTACCTGTATTGTAGATGAAGAAGGATGGACATGAGCTTCTGAAGGGACATTCTTTGGCAGTGGGCAAGCTGTACAATAAAATTTTAGGAAAGGATTTTGAAGGTACCATTAAAAATTCTAGTTACCTTGTGCAAATACATAAGTAATAAAAATATAGGAGCACATAGAGCCCTCCCAGATGTCCTTGGCTTAGAGGAAGTGCTGACCCACCCATCCCTTATTAGCTGTCTTTCTCAATTGGACATTCGCCATCCCAGTATGCAGCTAAGACAGTGGATACAGCAGAAGAGGGCTCACACTCGTAAGATGGTGCTTACCAAGGGATTGGGCAAGCGCATAACAGCAGCACAAGCTACTAGGCTGGACACACTAGGCATCACACTCACAGACTTGAAGCATGTCAGAGACAGCACTGACAAGGAGGGCTTCCTCAAAAGTCTAAAGACTAAAGGTGTGAGGAGTCAAGTACTTCGGGAGAAGTTGCAGCAAGCAGTGCTGAGTCTGCCCTAGCATTTATGCTTGACCTTTATTAGTAAGTTTTAAACCATGCATTAGCTCTAACTAAACTTAGTCTCTTTACAGTATAGTGTTCCAGCCAACTTTCAAGAATTTTTAGTTCCCATGAGTAATGCCTCCAAGTGGCGGGAATGGGAAACACTGTTTTTCACAGTGGCTAAATTACTCATTCCAAACAGGAAAGTTGCATTATTATTTTATGAGTGTATTATATTTACAAACCTTTTGTAGTTATCTTCAGCTGCAGGTTCCAATACCATACATTGGTTGTCCATGACTCCCCATAATGGGCTCCAGGAAGCTTTAATGGCAGACTGCGCCAGGGCCAGGTCCACACCAGTACAGACGCAGACTCAGGGAAACACCACGCCGTTGCAAACTCTCATTACAGCAGAACTGCCAATCTCTTTTCTTGTTTGTTTTGTGTGGCTGCAAGCGGGCTCCTTTTGGACCCGTTTGTGTGCACAGTAATTAAAATATTATTGCTCGCGTAGAAATCTCACGATAAATGGGGGAGGGGCTGTTTCAACTGAATTTGCGAGTGGAATAGAAACTCTAAATTTTGAACGAGTTTTTCTTGGAATCTAATAATGAGAAAGACAATATTTTTTTGCACACGGGTAGAATACAAAAAAATGAAGTGCACCACAATTTGAATTTTTCAATATCTTATAACATGAAAAAAATTCGAATAAATAGTAAAGTAAAGTCGAAAAGAAGAAAAACTCGTTGTGTTGCAGTAGAGTAGAGTCTTAGCTGGTAGCGTGCCAAATTGCGGGGCTTCAGCTCCCCGCATAGCTCCAGAAAACTGCTTCAAAATTGTAACTCGGGGCCTTGAAAACTTCGCCGCTTCCGCTTCATAGTTGGAGAGTAGTATCTTCGGGAGGTACTTGCAGTTTGTAGATAGGTAGAATAGTCTTGCAAGGAGAGGATCTGTAGTTAGAACACATAGCAACCGAATGCGTGGGCGGTGTGCGGCCACCCTTAAGGATATTCTCCTATTACTTGTTACAGGGTGGGCATTATTAGGGTAAACTTGTAGTGGTGTGTTCCCTTGGCTGCTTTGGCTGTCTCTTAAGACTATGGCTTTGACCCATTCTTGGTTGATGCTCACACTTTGCTGGCAAGTCTATACATGCTTTATTAGTGACAGTCTCATTGCACTGCTCATCTGCTGATGCTATCCCTTACCTTATGACCTTAACATGCACTCTTTACTTGGCTATTCTTTTGTACTAGACCTTCCCTAGCATCCTCAAGTTGTCCTCCAGCTCCCACTCTTTGGGCCCTAATAACACTAGAGTTGAAACAAGTACGAAAGTGTTGGGTGGCCTGTGCTGTTGCATATAGAACAGATATATATTTATAAAGTATCAAGTATCATCTGAGGCTAGTGGTTCTGTAGTATGCAATGATATTGGTGCCATTGGCCAGATTGTTATTATTAGCCCTCAGCGCGCATGCGCAAGTGGGTTATAGTAGTCGTCCCATCTGTTTGTCTGTCTGTCAGCTGATTTTGGAGATTACTGACAATTAACTGTTGATTTAAGTATGATCTTGCTCAGGATGATGATTTAACAAGCTGTCTGCTCCGTGTAGGTTCAAATTTTTGTAGGTAATGTCCCCTATCGTCATGTCGCAATCACATGGGCAAATAATTTCTTTTCTTCCCACGTTCGTTTTTGCTTCATACTGAAAAGTTAATGAGAGCTGGAATTCAGGTGTTTTACGTTGAAACTATATACCGGTGAGAGTCTCCTGCATGTTAGCTACTTCTTTAGACAGCAATTAGCTACATCTATGTTTCATTGCTTGAGCTGTATTGATACCTGATTAGGAATAGCCAAATATATTATTTTTTCGGTCTGAGAAATTATTTTGTTATAGCTAGCTAGTGTATAGTAGCGCTGAGGGTTCACACCTTTGGTGCTTCATTTGCTTGGCTTGATAACTAATTTTCTTTTCCATTAGAATTAATATTGCTATAACCTTTTTTTTTTTTTTTTTCATTTCCTAGATTTCATGGTGCTTGGGCTGCTGCTATCTGTGCTGAGGTTCTGGTGTTCTTGATTAAAGAAGAGAATAATGGTAAGTCTCTAGGCATGCACTACTGTTATCATTGTACATACACATACTAATACTAACACTGCATTCACGAAGTAGTACTGCACACGAAGTGCTAACACTGTGCACACACACATAGTGCTAACACTCTGCATGTACGTAATACTATGCACGCACATAGTACTAACACTGTGCACACACATAGTGCTAGCACTATGCACACACCTAGTGCTAACACTGTGCACACACATAGTACTAACTCTGTGCACACACATAGTGCTAACACTGTGCACACACATAGTGCTAACACTGTGCACACACGTAGTGCTAACACTGTGCACACACGTAGTGCTAACACTGTGCACACACGTAGTGCTAACACTGTGCACACACGTAGTGCTAACACTGTGCACACACGTAGTGCTAACACTGTGCACACACGTAGTGCTAACACTGTGCACACACGTAGTGCTAACACTGTGCACGCACGTAGTGCTAGCACTGTGCACACACATAGTACTAACAACTGTGCACGCACATAGTGCTAGCACTGTGCACACACATAGTACTAACACTGTGCACGCACATAGTGCTAGCACTGTGCATGCACGTAGTACTAACACTGTGCACACACATAGTGCTAACACTGTGCACACACACAGTGCTAGCACTGTGCACACACATAGTACTAACACTGTGCACGCACATAGTGCTAGCACTGTGCATGCACGTAGTACTAACACTGTGCACACACATAGTGCTAACACTGTGCACACACATAGTACTAACACTGTGCACACACATAGTGCTAACACTGTGCACACACGTAGTGCTAACACTGTGCATGCACGTAGTGCTAACACTGTGCATGCACGTAGTGCTAGCACTGTGCACACACATAGTACTAACAACTGTGCACACACATAGTACTAACACTGTGCACGCACATAGTGCTAGCACTGTGCATGCACGTAGTACTAACACTGTGCACACACATAGTGCTAACACTGTGCACACACACAGTGCTAGCACTGTGCACACACATAGTACTAACACTGTGCACGCACATAGTGCTAGCACTGTGCATGCACGTAGTACTAACACTGTGCACACACATAGTGCTAACACTGTGCACACACATAGTACTAACACTGTGCACACACATAGTGCTAACACTGTGCA
>WLWD01001801.1_pt1 | contig 29741 bp, 21 predicted proteins | sample 6712731 | NCBI WGS metagenome assembly WLWD01 (sample SAMN12718690, study PRJNA576275) | sponge metagenome | isolation source: marine sponge | host: Mycale hentscheli | place: New Zealand: South Island, Marlborough, Capsize Point | collected 2014-11-01
GGGGGGGGGGGGGGGGGGCGCAACACAAGTCCAAGGGGAGGAATAAACTGTGCAAATAAAATGCAATTTGTGTGGAGTTCTTACTTGATGATCAGTGATCTTGCTCAATACCAGTAGCTCCATATCATTTGGGCTGGTATTCACCCACCCTAAATAAAAATTATATACATCAAAGACCCCAGAGGTATTAATTCTTAATTAATATTTAGTGAATATGCAAGTACCATATGTATAAACATATACCGATTTATTTATTCAGTTAGACCCGAGAGTGTCTCGCTCGCTCGCCAACAAGATGGTTTATAAATTACCTTGAGGAAGTACTGACACAATATATAACCAGCTATTATCACTACACTATTCTTTTGTTGTGTTGAATGTTTTACCAAGACAACGCCATCCTTGGCCTCTACTTTGGTAAGAAACAACTGGCTAGAGTCTCTACTAGCGACTACCCATCCTATGATAACATAATTATTTATAATCATTTATATAGTACAATGAAGCACATACCAAATTGAAGCACAGAGAGTTCTTTCAATCTCTTCTGTAGAACAGCAAAAGTACTTGCCCGCAACTCCCATAATAAATTTATGGGAAGAGAGATGGAAAAGCTTGGTCTCGTCCACTCAAGGGTGTCAAGTGACAAAGGGACATGACTAACTGCCACTGAACGTCCACGTCTCTTTCTAGGGCCATTCTTGATGGGTATGGAGAGCCTGAACTTTCTAGGCATACTGCAGATGAAATGTATTTATAATAAACTAAATCTACTGATAATATGTGACCCACATCATAGTAAGTGAAATTTATTTATCAGTTGAATAAATTTGTTCAACCATTGTGATCCTACAGGGGTACACAAACTTGCATCTTTCTTGGCCCCAAAAACACCTTCATAAGCATGTCACAAGCACGCATTGGCCTGCAAATTTTTTTTGAAAGGCCTATATGTAACTAAAAACTATGTTATTTCCAAAAATCATTATCAAAAGGCATAGTTCTCAACGTGCCGGTTTCTAGAACCCTACAAAATGGTGAATCCTTCCCTAACACCTAGTATGTTCAGACAATAGCTAAAACTACCATCAGAACAAACCTACCTCGCAAATAAAGTCACAGTCCAGACGGAGCTTCACCGCAAAAACTAGTCTACCTCAGTCAGTGAAACACTCTTAGTAAAGCTGGACGTGTGAGAAAATTCCTGCGAAAACGCTTGCTTTTCAAGAAACAAAAAGTTGATTCGACTGGCTACTATGGCATTGAAGACCCTTTTCCAGACTTAATTTCAAAATTTCTCCGTTTTAAGGGGATACGGAGTGCCTATTGTTGGTTGTCAAGAGTCATTGGTAGTCAGAATGCCATAGTATTAATGCTAAAGAAGCTACTACTTCTCGAGGGAAGCTGAGGTAAGTACGTAATTCCATATTTGTTAGCTAAATATGCAAAATAACTCTGGCCTTTCTTTTTTGTTGCTAAGAGCTTGTTGTCAACAGTGACTGGTAAATTCAAACAGTCAGAATGGCTCAAATTTGGTACTACAAAAGTTACCACTGCTCAAGAAAATGAGGTAAGAAAGTTATTTTGTATTTGTGTGCTAAAATTGATTGTCTTTTGTTTTTGTAGCTGAGAGCTTGTCAAGAATTCGAGGTAATTCAGATAGTCAAAGTAACTTAAATAGGATACTACAGAAGTTATCAATAGGAAATTGAGGCAAGTAGTAATTCCATATTTGTTGGCTAATATAATAACACTGGTTTATTTTTTAGTTACTGGTAATTGAGATTATCAAAATGGTTGATGTTTGATACTACAAAAGTTACCATTAATTAGGTAAGAGAGTGATTTTGTATTTGTTTGCTGAAATAAAATGTCATAACTGCTGTGGGGACCACACCCCACAACAGTATTATTAACTTATTGCCAGACATTTATTCTGTATGTATGTTTGTATGTTGTTTGTGTTAGTTTCAATAGTTGTAGTAGCAGCTGTATTTTATGTATCATTTTGATGTTGCCTAGGTTACTTGTTACAATTTGTGTGAATGTTTGTTATCTCATTTGATTGGTTACTTTAATAATTCATTATCATCTCTGTGATTGGTCAGTTTTTCATTTTATTCTGTTTTCTTGTGATCCCATTGGCAGTCTATAAAAGGACTGACCAGGGACAGTCATGAGTTCTGACTCTTTTTATTGAAACACTCTCACTCATTATCTTTATTTGGATATATCAAAATTAAGTTAAAACTTGAACTGACGATGAAACTATTATAGCATTGTTAGGTGGACCTAGCCAAAGAAGCAGAGGGCCCGACAACTGCTATTATAGTGTTTGCATGAAGTAAGCTAAAACATAGTAACATTGTATGTTACCTAACTATTAGGCTCGCTCGCCATTTGTGCTCAAGCACACCACTAGTTGGCGAGCGAGGGTAGCGAGCGAGACACTTACAGGGGTAACACAATCGAAAATCGGGGATGTCAGTTTATTTATTCAGCGAGCGAGCGAAGCGAGCGAAGCTGACTATCAGTCGTGTTCAATTGAAATTTCAGATATATATATATATATATATATTTATTGCAGCTTTGATATTTTTACTTGAATATTTCCGCATCACGCGAGCGTTCTGTATTCTCCCATATTGTACGGTTTATATTGTACGCTCCTTGTAGCGCGCGCGTAGCGAGTAAAATCAATGAAAATTGTATTGTAACCGGTTGCAAAAAAATTTCAAAGAAGCAATAAATCACTTATCACACTCGTCGTACAATATGGGAATGATATTTTACTCTCACGCCACATTTTCACTCGCCTTTGGCTCGTGAAAATATTTTGCGTGCTCGTAAAATATTTTCCCATATTGTACTCTGACTCGTGCTATAAGTATTATATATAGGTATGTATGCGTACGTCAAAAAATTTCGCCCGCGCTTCTAATTACGTAAGGTAGGTAAAGCGTTCACAGTTCCAGTATTTTTCAATTATCGAGCACTGCCTTACGCAACTTTGTTTCAACCAAAAAGTTTATAGCTACTCTCTTCTTGAAACAATTGTTAAGTCTTTGTCAAGTTGCGCTTCTTTGCCACTGCTTTCGAAGTTTATTCAGGTAATTCTGTTATTGTTAACTCTTCATGCCTAATCATTGCTATTATTTAGCGATTTCCTTCACAAATCATCTTTACCTATACTCATATATTTACTCGCTCGCCATGTATTTGCGCTATTCGAGCGCACCACTAGTTTATTGGCGAGCGAGCGTAGCGAGCGAGACAGTATTAGGGGTGGATAATGCAAAATCGGGTATATGTTATTATAATGTATGTATGGATGGTACGTATGCTCTTTAAACGCGCGCGCGGGGAACTTTTTTCTCCTAAAAAACATAGGCTTGACTCCAGTTTATTCTGAAACTACAGCATTAAGCAAACCTTACTTTATATTTAAGCTCCAAAGTATGAGAAAATTCTTGCTAAAACGCTTGTTTTCAAGACACAAAAAGTTGATTCGACAGGTTACTATGGCATTGAAGACCCTTTTCCAGACTTAATTTCAAAACTTCGCCGTTTTATGGGGGGATACGAGAGTGCCGGTTGTTTGTTGTCAAGAGCCGTTGGTAGTCAGAATGCCGTAGTATTAATGCTATGGAAGCTACTACTTCTCGAGGGAAGCTGAGATAAGTACGCAATTCCATATTTGTTAGCTAAATATGCAAAGTTAACTCTGGCCTTTCTTTTTTGTAGCTAAGAGCTACTTAACAGTGACTGGTAAATTCAAATGGTCAGATTGGCTCAAATTTGGTACTACAAAAGTTACCACTGCTCAAGAAAATGAGGTAAGAAAGTAATTGTGTATTTGTGTGCTAAAATTGATTGTCTTTTGTTTTTGTAGGTGAGAGCTTGTTGTCATGAATTCAAGGTAATTCCGATGGTCAAAGTAATTTCAATTTGATACTACAGAAGTTATCAATACTCAAGAATGATGTAAGTAGTAATTCCATATTTGTTGGCTAAAATTACAATTAATAACACTGGTTTATTTTTTATCGTAGCTGAGAGCTTGTTCAAGAGTTACTGGTGATTGAGATTATCAGAATGGTTGATGTTTGATACTACAATAGTTACCATTAATAAGGTAAGAGAGTGATTTTGTATTTGTTTGCTGAAATCAAATGTCATAACTGCTATTATAGTGTTTGCATGTAAGCTAAAACATAGTAACATTTTATGTTACCTAACTATCAGGCTCGCTCCCATTTGTGCTCAAGCACACCACTAGTTTATTGGCGAGCGAGCGTAGCGAGCGAGACACTTACAGGGGTAAAAATGAAAAAATCGGGGATGTTTATTTATTTGTATATATGTTTGGACGTATGTATGTCATTTTGTACTTTGACCCTCGCGTTTTTGTGTTAGTTATTTGTTCGACCCCGTCCCAAATTGCACTAAACAGAATCCTCTGGTTTATCGATCAGTACCCGTATCACCCTAAAAATTGAATTGTTTACCGTTTTGAATTCTTTTGCGGGTGCAGTTAATACTTGACAACTTAAGGGACTTCCATTTCTATTCGAGTTAGTGGCGGTGGTAAGTCAATGCGCTCTTTGTCATAGTTATAAGCCGTGCGCACAGTATTTACCTGAAAATACATTGTCCACTAGACTACTGCCAAGGAAGTCTGTGTAGGTGCATGTCCAGCTGTGTCAAAGCATTGTGTGTTACAACCACTACTTAGCTAAAGAATATCACAAAGAAAACTTTTAAATAACGCGTATTGTTTTGTTGTTGTTGTTTTTTCCTTCAATTCAAGCAGTTGCAGAGAGTTGTTACTATGGCACTGAAATCCCTTTACCCCGTATGCTAAATTAAAAAAACTTGACCTTATTTTCAGTGCTTCAGTGTTTAGAATTAAAATAAAAATGTATAGTCTTAGGATCGCTCGCCATTTGTGCTCAGCACACCACTAGTTATTATTTGTATATATGTATGGACGTAACGTAATGCATTTGTGTACTTTGACCCTCGCCGTTTTTTTTGTGTTGTTCGGTTGTCGACCCCGTCCCAAATTGTATAAACAGACTCTCTGGTTAGCGATCAGTACCCGTATCACCCTAGAAATTGAATTGTTTACCGTTTTGAATTCTTTTGAGGGTGCAGTTAAAAACTTGCAACTAAGGGACTTACAGTTCTATTTAGAGTAGTGGAGTGGTGGTAGCCGGTGGGGGGTGGTGCAAGAGCTCTTGTCATGGTTATTAAGCCGTGCGCACTGTATTTACCTGAAAAAATACATTGTCACTTAGACTACTGGGAAGGTAAGTCTGTGTAGGTGCATGTCCAGCTGTGTCAAAGCATTGTGTGTTACAACCACTACTTAGCTAAAGAATATCACAAAGAAAACTTTTAAATAACGTGTATTGTTTTGTTGTTGTTGTTTTTTCCTTCAATTCAAGCAGTTGCAGAGAGTTGTTACTATGGCACTGAAATCCCTTTACCCTGTATGCTAAACTGGACCTTATTTTCAGTAGCTTCAGTGTTAGAAGTCAATAAAAATAGTATAGTCTTTAGGCTCGCTCGCCATTTGTGCTCAAGCACACCACTATGTATGTATGTATGTATGGATGGTACGTATGCCCTTTAAACGCGTGCGGGAACTTTTTTCTCCTAAAAGCACGGCTTTTTAGGCTTGACCCCAGTTTATTCTGAAACTACAGCATTAAGCAAGCCTTACTTTATACTTAAGCTCCAAAGTGTGAGAAAATTCCTGCAAAAACGTTCCTTTTCAAGAAACAAAAAGTTGATTAGACCGGTTACTATGGCTTGAAGACCCTTTTCCAGACTTAATTTCAAAACTTCCCCGTTTTAGAGTGGATGCGGGGTGCCGATTGTTGGTTGTCAAGAGCCATTGATAACTTCTGTAGTATCCAATTTAAGTTACTTTGACTTCTGAATTACCTCGAATTCTTGACAACAAGCTCTCAGCTACAAAAACAAAAGACAATCAATTTTAGCACACAAATACAAAATAACTTTCTTACCTCATTTTCTTGAGCAGTGGTAACTTTTGTAGTACCAAATTTGAGCCATTCTGACTGTTTGAAGTTACCAGTCACTGTTGACAACAAGCTCTTAGCTACAAAAAAGAAAGGCCAGAGTTATTTTGCATATTTAGCTAACAAATATGGAATTACGTACTTACCTCAGCTTCCCTCGATTAGTAGTAGCTTTTTTAGCATTAATAATACGGCATTCAACCAACAATCTGCACTCCGTATCCCCCCAAAAAAGGCAAAGTTTCGAAAATTAAGTCTGGTAAAGGGTCTTCAATGCCTTACTAACTGGTCGCAGCAACTTTTTGTGACTTGAAAAACAAGTGTTTTCGCAGGAATTCTCTCACAATTTGGAGCCCAAGTTTCAAGTAAGACTTGCTTAACTTCAGCATATTTTCCTGATCCTAAGGTTTTTCCAGTGGTATATCCAAGGGCTTGGAGGACAGCAGATTTGTATGACCTCCTGATGCACTTATTTGGTGGTCGTTTCACTTTTGGAGTGTTTTCCACATCTACCATTGTAAAGCGCTAACTTTCAGAACAGTCTCTGCAATAGATCAGTCAGCAAATAGATCAGTTTAAGTTATAAGAAGTTGAATTGCCCTCTCGTAGGCCTGTACGTCAGAGCAGTTTCTTAGATGTCTAATGACTTCTCCTCTGACTATACCTCTGAAGGTATGGCGGGGATGGCATGAATGGAAGTGTAGATATTGCCGTGTGTGACATGCTCTAGAGTAAGGAGCAATGTCCAGAATTGATTCTGTCTCAAACCTAATTCCTTTGGGGCTAGGGCTAGGGCTAGAAAAAGCAAAACCCAACGTTAGAAACACACATTATCAATAGCAAATAGTGTTTCTATTCAAGCGTCTAAGTTGCGCGACCCGGCATTGCAGTGAGATATTGAATTGACCGAACAGTTTATGTTCGGTATTCCTACAAATTCTTTCTTACGCGTTCACGTATAGATCTTCCTATTCTTAACTAATCTCTTGCACACAGTTCACATTAGTTCACAGTATCTCTTGTCGAAGTAGCTATTAAAGCTCATGAACTTCATAATGTTCCTTTTTATTCAATCAGAGCATTTTCCTAACCATTTTTTTTACTATCTATACCACTTTGCTAAGTTTAACTTGAAATGATTTTTAGTTATAAACCTAAAAACTGCCGGACATTTTGATACAGTAACTTCAGTTACAGCAAAACTACTTTGGAGAGCCTATATCAATAGGGAGTAGTTGCGAGATACAATCTGCAAGTAGCCTGCTGTTCAGTTAAAAATAACAAATCGATACAAATTAGCGTAAAATGTAAACATCAATGGTCTTTATGAAGGTGCAAATGCAAAAGAAGCTAGTTTCTGAGATGATGTGAGTCTTTTAGTTTGAGATAGTTCCTGTGAACACATGCTAGAGTTATCATTCTCAGTTTCTTCATGACTTGCTTCTCTATCAAGCACTTGTCCATCTTCAAGATGCTGAGACAAGTTTCTTTCTTCTGCTTGAGTGTTGACTTCATCGTTATTGGCCATTGAAGGGTTAGAGGATTCTGGAACTGATTTGCTCTTGAAGAAAGATCTTTTTAATGTTTTCTACAATGCACACAAATGTAATGATACAGAATGATTTAGGTAATAATGGAACTAAACATGGCAAAGCCTAAACTAAACTAAACTAATATTCCATAAATATTACAATCCTCCGATAGGTAGTCAAATCGTCATGTGTAGCCCAATTAATTTCTTTCAAAATACGTGAAACCATAACCACATGAAACAAATCTAGTCAAATATTCCACTTCTATAATATTGATGAAACTGGTTCGTTTTCTAAATTAGATGTTTTAAAAACTAAGTACATTAGAGAGTGGCAGACTCATTTGCTGTATGAGTGTCTATTTCAACTTCATCCTTTACTGTGTGGTCTGGCATATGACAATCAATGAAACGAAATCCCAAACCACTGATACATTATAAACCCACAGTACCTGTGGGACTGCAGCTTTTTTGGGCTTTCCACTTTTGCCTTTCTTCTTTCCGGCCATTGCCAACTTCTCCTTCTGTAGTTTCTTCGCCTCCTGGTTCCTCTTTTCTTCATCAACTCGATCACTTATCTTCTGTAGAAACCCTTGCTGTCGCTCCACTGATATCTTCTTGCTGACTGGAGTCAATAACTATGACAACAAAATAATTAAAATAAATGGAATTAACATAATAAATCACAAGCACTTTTATTAGCTTAAAAACACCACAAAAACATGTACAGCTATATGAAGGAAAAGAAAGAAAAATCTACTGAAAAATGATAGTTAATTGCTTACATCAAAGACAGCAAGGATAAAAGGAGTCAGCATAAACATAAAAGTAATACAAATTCTAAACTCCGTAAAATAGAAGCACACACTATCCACTTACAAAACACTGATAACACTACATGCTTCAGAATACAAAGGGGACTTGGAGAATAGCCAATAAATATACAGTGTATACACTATTACTCTTTCTGTGTACCTTGAATGGATTAGGTCTCTTCAAAGAACTGTCGTCCAATGGTGAACAAGGACTTGAACATCCATCCTCACTCTTGTTCTCCTTCTCTTCCTCTTCCTCCTCCTCCTTACCTTTGCTTCCCATATCTTCATCACTGTCTCCTCCACTGTCTATGTTGACATTCTCCTCATTTCCGTAGTCGGCCATCTTGTATTCATCCTCATCACTGAACAGCTCTGTAGTCTCATTGATCACATCCACTGACTTGGTACCACTGTGAAGAACACACATTAGAGTTGGTACAATGTATTAATTTCAATAGAGCATATAAAATCCTCCGAACAAAATAAGAATTAACAATAGCAAGCTAGAGTCATAATTGAGGTTTTAATGACTTATTTTATTTGTTAAATTTTTTTGATTTGAGATAACTGCAATGCTAAGAACATTACTGCATTCAACTTTTTTGTTTTTTCTTTTCTTATTTACTTTGGAGGATGTTATATAAATCATATTAGTTAAATAAAGGGAGCTGCTTGTTTACTGGATTTCAGTGTGAAGTGATCATCTAAATAACAAACGGTAATTAAAAGTATTCTCTCCCAGGACCACTTGCTTGATGCACAAGCGCTCTGACACTGAGCTACGACAACCAGCCAGCAATCAAACATTTCAATTTTGTATTTATACTGTCAAGGGGTACTGCTATGCTACAGTCTCACTCTCAACAGACAAATGTAAACTTTTTGTGAAACAAACAGCAAGTACACACATGAGAGAGGTCTGGCTCTACTTTGTACTCTTATTTATAGTATAGTATAATTTCTACGTTTAACATTTCAGTAGTTACATTGTATCTGAACTCTCTTAGACATCACATTCTCATAACTGACTCTGTAAATTGTAGTCAATAGGAAGCCAACAATATAGAATCTCGAAACTTTAATGAAAGTTAATGTATCAAACATGTGCTTACACACACACAAACACACAAATAAAGATCGCACCTAGTTGCATTAGGCTTGGACGAAGCTTTAGATGGTGCCATTTGCTTTGATGAGGATCCAATCAGCTTATATCCTGGTAGTCTGGGGAATCCCCTACTAGTACTAGACGTGCTTCTTTTGATGCTTGGCAAGTCCCTTCTAGAATTGGGGGCGTCCCTCAAATTATTGCTGAGCTGGCTTGCACTAGACCACTCCCCTCCACCATTACAATCCTCCCTTTCTTCTTCCTCATCGTCAGATTCCTCTTGCTCCATAGCTCTGAGCTGCATGAGTTCATTGATCTGCCGTGCTAGTCGGATACGATGAGTGCGAGATGCGTACGTCAGAGCAAGTTCCATCTGTAATCACACCAATTATAGAAATACATTTTAGTATCTGAACCATCACAACATATTCTTGCCCTCTCACAACACATTCAACTATTTCTAAAAACTGTCCTGTTTCTGCAGGCTCAGTGAAAAACTGTTTTTTTAAGGTCTCCATTGGTTGTTAAATTAATAGTAGATTTAAGAATGACTGCAGGAATTGAGCACAGAAGAAAACATGAATTTCTTCAGACGAGCTGCAAGTTAGTGCACTACTGCACTGAAGTCTGTGGCTGTACAGTCATGAAGATAGATTGGCTTGTGCTCTGTGCTATACTGTGTCTCAATCCCTTTCACACAGGATGGTCAGTTTATAAATCCTTATCATTCACTGGATGTCAATAGTAGTTCTATTCATTGCTTCACCTTTTAAGCTAACCTGTCTTCGTCTACCAAAGTTTTCCATAGCTAGCATAACTGCTGTCTGGAAGGAGGTCAGAGACATTACTTTAACAACAGAGTCCAAAAGTGTGTGCGTATGTGCACATGATTGGATGGATAACTCAACAAGCACCACCACCATCATCCATTTAATACCAAATTTAAACAAAGCTTTTATTTTCTTCAAACATTGGTTGACCCATTAGAAAAACAAGTTCTTGTTGTATTACTCCACTGAAGATAAGAGAGAGCCACAATTTAAATAATGAGTCCACGTTTGAAGGGGTCTAAGGTAAAGCCATGCAAAATGAAGTAACATTCACAGCCTGGAGTCTAGGAAGTTTTACTGATGGATGGTATGAATAAATCTACCAAATTCCCCTACATTGAATAGAGTCAACTCACAGAGTCAGTGTCCGGCAACATGGATGCTATCTCACACGCTCTAAACTCTCGACCCGCCTTGCATGACAACTGTAGAAAAACAAAAACAAAACAAAAAAAAATAAAACAAACTATATTAATTATTACACTCATATTTATATAGTACACATTATACCTGTATACATAAACTCAACTAATGCTCCATATACATACTTGATAGGGAAATGTAGCAAGAGACTCTTTAACCCCAGCCATAAAATAAATAAATAAATAAAATAAAATAAAGTTTCTGCCATTTTAGTGGACAGGAAGATTACAGATCCTACCATTCCAATAATCCATTCTTGTTCCTAGAACACAGTGGTGGCTATTTCATTGAGGTATACTTGTCCCCTCAAACACAAACAAAGTGTATAGATATGCACCCACACGTCCAAATCCCAGACATAATGGATGTTATTTTTGCTATAGACTCACTGCAAACATCTTCATGAGCTGCTGCACTAGGTCAGCTGCCGGACGAGAATGAGATGGAGGGACCAATAGCAAGTCTTGTAGATATTCTCTCTATACACACACACACACATATGCACACACACACACACACACACACATGCACACAGGAATAACATCCATGGCATGATAATTCACTGCAGGATCATTGGTATAACTTACCAATATAAATTAAGAAAATGTTTAGCAAAAGTAAATGAATCAATTAACGAATAAATAAAATGAACAATGGACAAAACAAAATAACCAGATGCATCAATCATGTGTGCACTATTCAATAAATACAATTTACCAACCTCGTGCTCTGTTCTTTCTAGATCTGGTTCACAGAGGGGAACCTTGAGAGATAGAGAGCCCATGACAGGACGAGGATGGACAGGAGGATACTCCAATCCTCGACACAGAATAGCTCTGACAAACAAAAACAAACAACAACACAAATATTCCATCACAACACAAACAACAACAAAAAGCTCTTATCAAAGCACAAACAACAAAAATATCTCAGAATAGCTACTCATTGGATCACTCAAATGAAATGTATATCACAGCAAATGAATATAAGTGCCACCAAGTATTGTATCAAAGTAATTTAGTACCATAAAAACATACATAGCATAGCCATGTAATTATTAAAATATGATAAGACTTGGTTGTCATTAAAAAAATAATAATGGAAAATAAACAGATCACTGGTTGTCTACTCCAGCAAGACATTCTAAAATAAACAGATCACTGGTTGTCTACTCCAGCAAGACAGTCTAAAATAAACAGATCACTGGTTGTCTACTCCAGCAAGACAGTCTAAAATAAACAGATCACTGGTTGTCTACTCCAGTAAGACAGTCTAAAATAAACAGATCACTGGTTGTCTACTCCAGTAAGACAGTCTAAAATAAACAGATCACTGGTTGTCTACTCCAGCAAGACAGTCTAAAATAAACAGATCACTGGTTGTCTACTCCAGTAAGACATTCTAAAATAAACAGATCACTGGTTGTCTACTCCAGTAAGACATTCTAAAATAAACAGATCGCTGGTTGTCTACTCCAGCAAGACAGTCTAAAATAAACAGATCACTGGTTGTCTACTCCAGTAAGACATTCTAAAATAAACAGATCACTGGTTGTCTACTCCAGTAAGACATTCTAAAATAAACAGATCACTGGTTGTCTACTCCAGTAAGACATTCTAAAATAAACAGATCACTGGTTGTCTACTCCAGTAAGACATTATAAAATAAACAGATCACTGGTTGTCTACTCCAGCAAGACAGTCTAAAATAAACAAAACAGATCACTGGTTGTCTACTCCAGTAAGACATTCTAAAATAAACAGATCACTGGTTGTCTACTCCAGCAAGACAGTCTAAAATAAACAGATCGCTGGTTGTCTACTCCAGTAAGACAGTCTAAAATAAACAGATCACTGGTTGTCTACTCCAGTAAGACATTCTAAAATAAACAGATCACTGGTTGTCTACTCCAGCAAGACAGTCTAAAATAAACAGATCACTGGTTGTCTACTCCAGCAAGACAGTCTAAAATAAACAGATCACTGGTTGTCTATTCCAGCAAGATAAACAGATCACTGGTTGTCTACTCCAGTAAGACAGTCTAAAATAAACAGATCACTGGTTGTCTACTCCGTAGACCGTTAAAAAAACAAGATCACTGGTTGTCTACTCCAGCAAGACAGTCTAAAATAAACAGATCACTGGTTGTCTACTCCAGCAAGACAGTCTAAAATAAACAGATCACTGGTTGTCTACTCCAGCAAGACAGTCTAAAATAAACAGATCACTGGTTGTCTACTCCAGCAAGACAGTCTAAAATAAACAGATCACTGGTTGTCTACTCCAGCAAGACATTTATAAAATAAACAGATCACTGGTTGTTTACTCCAGTAAGACATTCTAAAATAAACAGATCACTGGTTGTCTACTCCAGTAAGACAGTCTAAAATAAACAGATCACTGGTTGTCTACTCCAGCAAGACAGTCTAAAATAAACAGATCGCTGGTTGTCTACTCCAGCAAGACAGTCTAAAATAAACAGATCACTGGTTGTCTACTCCAGCAAGACAGTCTAAAATAAACAGATCACTGGTTGTCTACTCCAGCAAGACAGTCTAAAATAAACAGATCACTGGTTGTCTACTCCAGTAAGACATTCTAAAATAAACAGATCACTGGTTGTCTACTCCAGCAAGACATTTATAAAATAAACAGATCACTGGTTGTTTACTCCAGTAAGACATTCTAAAATAAACAGATCACTGGTTGTCTACTCCAGTAAGACAGTCTAAAATAAACAGATCACTGGTTGTCTACTCCAGCAAGACATTATAAAATAAACAGATCACTGGTTGTCTACTCCAGTAAGACATTATAAAATAAACAGATCACTGGTTGTCTACTCCAGTAAGACAGTCTAAAACAAACAGATCACTGGTTGTCTACTCCAGCAAGACAGTCTAAAATAAACAGATCACTGGTTGTCTACTCCAGTAAGACATTCTAAAATAAACAGATCACTGGTTGTCTACTCCAGCAAGACATTATAAAATAAACAGATCACTGGTTGTCTACTCCAGTAAGACAGTCTAAAATAAACAGATCACTGGTTGTCTACTCCAGTAAGACATTATAAAATAAACAGATCACTGGTTGTCTACTCCAGTAAGACAGTCTAAAATAAACAGATCACTGGTTGTCTACTCCTCAGACAGTCTAAAATATTAAAATAAAGACACTGGTGGTCTATCCGCAAGACAGTCTAAATAAAACAATAAAATCACTGGTGGTCTACTCACAGATCACTGGTGTCTACTCCAGTTAAATAAACAGATCACTGGTTGTCTACTCCAGCAAGACACAGTCTAAGTAACATAAAAACAGATCATGTTGTCTACGGTTTAACATTTAAAATAAACAGATCTACTCCAGTAAGGACAGTCTAAAATAGGAAAAGATCACTGGTTGTCTACTCAGTAAGACCTTCTAAATAAACAGAACTGGTGCTACTCCCGTAAGACCTTCTAAAATAAACAGATCATGGTGTCGACCCCAGTAGACAAAAATAAACAGATCACAGATCACTGGTTGTCTACTCCAGCAAGACAGTCTAAAATAAACAGATCACTGGTTGTCTACTCCAGCAAGACATTTATAAAATAAACAGATCACTGGTTGTTTACTCCAGTAAGACATTCTAAAATAAACAGATCACTGGTTGTCTACTCCAGTAAGACAGTCTAAAATAAACAGATCACTGGTTGTCTACTCCAGCAAGACAGTCTAAAATAAACAGATCGCTGGTTGTCTACTCCAGCAAGACAGTCTAAAATAAACAGATCACTGGTTGTCTACTCCAGCAAGACAGTCTAAAATAAACAGATCACTGGTTGTCTACTCCAGCAAGACAGTCTAAAATAAACAGATCACTGGTTGTCTACTCCAGCAAGACAGTCTAAAATAAACAGATCACTGGTTGTCTACTCCAGCAAGACAGTCTAAAATAAACAGATCTACTCCAGTAAGACATTCTAAAAAGAGCAACAAGTATAGCCTAAGGGTCAGCAGTTGGAACAACACATTAATCACTCTCATTAAGTGGATTTGAGATGGATAGAACTACATACAATACATAGAAAAAGAGAAGCCCAGTCAATTCACAAAAAAAAACAGCCATATCATAAACAACAACAACAACAACAAACAATTCTCACAAAATTGTTAGTGAGCAGTCTTGACCTAATTCAGATAGCGAAACAAGTCCACTGTAAGTTGCAAGATACTCCAGCAAATATCATGCAAATACAGTATGAATGTGTACTCCATTTAGCTAGTACATTAGTTACACTCCAATTGCTAGGCTATATTTCCTGTACATGTGCATACCTAATTTCCTCAGGGTCACCACAAAAGCAACTAATTTCCTCAGGGTTAGCACATAACTATCTAATATCCTTATGAGGGAAATAAGGTCATAACTGTACATACCTAATTTCCTCAGGGTCGTGAGTCATTCCAACCACGAAGTAGTGGTCACTCTTGTTACCGAGCTGACTGGAGGTGTCCAACACTGGTATCCATGACGTCCCACCATAGTGACTGTTGCCATGGATGTGAACTATGTTCTTGCTGTCGTGAATCACCAAACAGCCCCCTTCAGAAAACCTACAAATAGCCAGTAACTTGAGTGAGCTAAGTTAAGGTTGCTATTAGGGTTTCAGCTGTCCAGACAGAGTGCAGTACTCTGTGAGATGCAAGTTATTCAAGTAATTTCTATAATGTATGTAGTAGCTAAATTTGATTCTCACTAAGCAAATTACCAACATACTAAGTATAAATACAGTAAAACCATCCTTTATTTTCCACATTGTGTGTGTGTGTGTGCACAGTACACTTCTGCCATTTTTGGCTAACTTGTATAGTATACAGTGTATTATTTAGAACCAAGTTTGAGAGATTATAAAAAAATTTGTGTAACGAATGCCATCATGACAGTCATAATAAGTTATTATTATTATTCTTACAGCCTGACATAAAAAAGCTAACATTTGTCTTAACAAAGAATAAGTAGTGTTTAATATATTAGTGGTCATTGGTGAGCGAGCGAGACACTCTCAGGGGTAACACAATTGAAAATCGGGGATATTTGTTTGTTTATATATATGTGTGGACATACGCATGTCATTTTGTACTTTGATCCTCGCGTATTTTTGTGTTCACTCCGTGTTCGACACAGTCCCAAACTTCACAAAACAGAATCCCCCCGGTTTAGCGATCATTACCCGTATCACTTTAGAAATTGAATTATTTTTGTTTTGCGGGTGCAGTTAAAATTAAAAAAACTTATGGGAGCTCCATTTCAATTCGAATTAGTGGCGGTGGTAAGTTAATACGCTATTTGTCACAGTTATAAGCACTACGCAACAGTATTTACTTGAATTGTCCACTAGACTAACCACGAAGGTAAGTCTTGCGTAAGTATGTTCAGTTGTGTGAAAGTATTGTGCGTTACAAATACTACACAAAGAAAAAGTTTAAATTACGTGACTTGATTTTATTGCTTCTTTTTCAATTCAAACAGTTGCGGGGAGCGGTTACTATGGCATTGAATCCCCTTTACCTAATTTAAAAACTCGACTTTATTTCAGTAGCTTGAGTGTTAGTAGCAATCATTTAACAATAGTGTGGTTTAAGGCTTGCTCACCATTTGTGCTCAAGCACACCACTAGTAGATACTGATTAACTGTATGTATGGACCGTAGCCATTTCCACACTTGGTCAACCCTTACCCGATCCATGTGAGATGTGCGTGAGGTGTTAGAGGTAGAGTGTGAGGTGGGTGGAGCTGCTTCCTACGATGGATATCCAATATCCATACAGTCAGATTGTAAACTCCAGCAGTACCTAAATGTGGGAGAGGACACACCACAGCACACCACGTATTCAAACACAACAACAACAACAACAACAACTCCAAGTAAACTATGCACAACTCCCTACACAGTGGGAACTGAGGGTGTTTATGTTAGCATATCACAGAATTGACCTTACCAGGAAAAGGTAAGTTGTTTTTTTTTGTTCTTTTTTAAAATTGTAACTAAACACTGAGTCTACCATTTTTCAAGGCTCCATTTGAGTGGCTATGCGCCGGTAGAGAGGTATACAAACTCCGCCCAGTAGAGAGGTACATATACAAACTCCACCCAGGAGAGACGTCTGGTTAAGTGGTGATTGGGTGTGCATTATCTCAAGGATTAGATGGGCGTGTCCCTAACAACACTCTCAACAACTACATATTTACTCACAAGGTGGGGTTTGATAAACCACAGCCAGTCGCCGCCCTCCTGCTGCCATGGTGACTACTGCCCCTGGCAAACTTAACACCTCTCTCTGCACTCCACCAACGGTGAACAATCTAAGCAGGTGTTTGTTGGTTGCCACGGCAATCCAGTCATCACCCAGGGCAACCGCCTGAATAGATTCCTTCTTGGGTAGTGGCAAGGTCCAATCCTTGACAGAATCCCAAGACCCAAAGTGTACACACTGAAGCTGACTGCAATAAAGAAAAGTTTAACTGTAAGTGGTGTGCTCAGCACAAATGGCAACACAGCTACATACATACATACATACATAACTCACATAAAACTATAAACAATTATAAATATATTTCATTCATCCCATATTTAATTTTTATCTCATTAGTAACTAGAGCACTAAGGGTGCGAACCCTCAGCGCATTATTACACAACTAAGATTTCTTCAGATTTCAACTTCTAGCTACCGAGGACACACGTGGTTAAGAGAAAATACGTGAACTATAAGTGATCACATGACTGCTGCATGATGTAAACCAATGTACGTGAAAGGTAAGGGTTGTTGCATCTAGCTGGCACTTGTTTGGAGCTGAAGTTTCTCCGCATTTACTCAGAAACTAGCTCAAAATTTGAAAAAAAGTGGTCAATTTAAGGGACTTAAATTCTCCTACTGCGTCAGGTCATACTTGTTTTAAAGGTTAGTTCTCTGCCATTCATGAAATAGAATGCTGACAGACAAACAAACGCACTACTATAACCCTCTCACGCATGCACGCTGAGGATTAATAAGATAAAGAGAGAGAGAGAGCTCACCATTAGCTGCTGCCATTTGTTGGCAAAAATCTACAGATTCTCATTTCTAGTTGTTGTTGTTGTTGTCATTATTTTGCAACTGGAATGTGTGAAATATTTTGAAGTCCTGATATATGCTCTCATCAGACTGTTGCATAGCAGTACACCTTTACAGTATAATTACAAAATAAAATGTTTGTTTGCTGGCTGGTTGTCATAGTTCAGTGGCAGAGCGCTTGTGCGTTAAGCAAGTGGTCCTGGGTTCGATCCTCAGTGACAGCCAAACATTTTTAAAATTCTGTATTGTTCTTAAAAATGTCCTGTGAAAGAGAGAGAATACATCTAATGAGCAAAAGAAGGCTGAGAAAGAATTTGTGAAGTGATACATTCATTTTAAATATTACATAATACATACGTACATGTATATGAATGTACATATGTACATAAGACATAATTTTAAGATACCAAAATAAAGTTTGTGATAAAATATCATCCCCAGAATAACTTACCAAAACAACTACACAAATATACTCAGACAGCTAGAAATAATGTCCCTACTTAACCCCGCCCTGCCACTCCCACTTGCCTCGGTTTGTCCTCAGTCCGGGCACAGGCCAGCACCAAAGCCTGGGAGTTGAGGGCAGCCATGCTGTGTCCCAGAGAGTTGGGCAGAGAGAAGGAGTGGTGAGTGCTGCTATCATGGAAGTCAACCTCCACCAGGCACGCATCATCATCGTCATGACAACGAACCACACCCACCAAGTTGTACACCTAGAAGCATCAATCATAGCACATCTAATTCTTAATGTGTAGTACAATACACATTTGTTAGTTGTTTTTTTGTCAAGTTGTTTTTATCCTTAATTGTTTTCTTTCTTGCTTTGTATTGTCATTTTGTTAATAAACAGTATTTTATACATACTGCATTATAGCTTGTAAAAATAGGGCAAAATAGTATCACAGGAGGACACATAAAGTTAATAAAATCTACAGTACATACCTGCTAATAAAGATACCTCTGGATTATTTACACCAGTGACAGAAATGAATAGAAATCGGAACTGAACTAGCTATTTCCGTACATCAAATGCTCAGCAACCCTTTACCCACCATAAATCTGTGTTGCAGATGACTGGGTGTAGCTGATGGTTGCCAAGGAGACTGATACACTTCAACCATCTTGTCACTGAATTTTACACTCTGGGGCTTTGAATGTCTAGGTACAGGAAGAGAACTAGAATTGGCATCTCCAGACAACCCACTGAGCACGCTCAGTGCATCATCACCATCTTCTTCAGCTTCCTGTTGGACCAACCCTCCTCCACTGGTTGAATTTTCATCGTTGTTAAAAGAATCATCGAAATCATCTCCAAATATGTCATCTGCAGGAATACCCTAACACACAATTACAAGTCTAGTAATTTATAAACTTAAGAAAAGTTCTATTGGTGAGATGACCTACACTAGCCCCACCCATCTTTCAGGTCTACACTAGCCCCACCCATCTTTTAGGTCTACACTAGCCCCACCCATCTTTCAGGTCTACACTAGCCCCACCCATCGTTCAGGTCTATACTAGCCCCACCCAACCATCAGGTCTACACTAGCCCCACCCATCTTTCAGGTCTATACTAGCCCCACCCATCCATCAGGTCTACACTAGCCCCACCCATCCTTCAGGTCTATACTAGCCCCACCCCCATCAGGTCTACACTAGCCCCACCCATCCTATAGTACACTAGCCCCACCCATCTTTTAGGTACACTAGCCCCACCCATCGTTCAGGTCTATACTAGCCCCACCCATCCATCAGGTCTACACTAGCCCCACCCATCTTTCAGGTCTATACTAGCCCCACCCATCCATCAGGTCTACACTAGCCCCACCCATCCTATAGGTCTACACTAGCCCCACCCATCCTATAGGTCTGTTGCAACCCGAACCACACCCATCTTGTGTACTGCAGCCACACCATCTTGTGTAATGCAGCCACACCCATCTCTTACCTCCATGAGGAGACTGTCCTCTACCAGAGGGTCTGGTTTATTTTGTGCAGGCTCTTCTTTGGGTACAGGGACTTCAAACACTCCAATGTGACCTTTACTGTCACCAAACACCAGGCTGCTACTCTCTGGTCTGATTCCAGAATCCCATTCCAAAGCAGTGATGGATACTTCATCCTCATTCTGCATTCTGTTATATACACACATTATAAATACACAAACTTCACACACACATATTTAATCCTCCCTAGATATCTTCACAATGATATTTTTAAGTATGTGCTGATATTTCACAAGTTCATTACCCTTGTAGTAATAGCAATTAACCAAGTTCTCCATTTTTCCAGGTTTTTACAGCTACATACCTTCCTCTGGTAGTGTAGCCTGCTACACAGGGTTAGAGCAGCTGCTAAAACAACAGCTGGGGGTGGGGAATCCCTACTGCCAACTTTGTACCATGTGAGTTAAGGGTGCCCCCCCCCCCCCCCCCCCCCCCACAACACACACACACACACACCATTTTTTGTTGATGGTTGCACGCTGCTATGCACGATTACTACTATTGTATACTTACAGGGGCTTCTCTACTACAACACAAGGACAAAGTACCTGCCAAAGAATCTGGAGGAAATATCAGGAAATATCTGGGCCTGGTTATAAAACTTTGTAGCACTTTTTTGGAGCGGTGCGGTAAGTTGGAACTCCGCAATTTGGTGCATACTAGCCGAGCCGATACTCTACTGCAAGACAACGAGTTCTTATCCATTTCAATATTACTTTACGATATATTCGCAATTTTTTCTATTTATAAGATATTGAAAAATTCTCGTTGTGGTGCAGTTCATTTTTTTTTGGTTTACCCGTGTATAAAATTTTTGTGCCGTTCTCATTATTAGATTCCAAGAAAAACTGACACAAAATTTGGAACTTTAATTCCACTCGCAATTCTTAAGAGCCCCACCCTTATATCTCGTACTGCGAGTACGCGAGCAATTTTTTTCCAATTAGTTTGTATTGGTTCTAAAAAGAGCCCGCCTATATCAAGAGTACACAAACATCAATACAACAATAACAAGAGAGTCAGAAGAGAGAGCAGTTTATTGGAGATAGCCAGAGGTGAAGGTATTAGATCTGCGCAGCTTGGGAAGTCTTCGCTCCGCAGAAAGCGAGCCTGGTGGATCCATCCGCTTGAGTTCAGGTGTGCAGAGTCCAGAGAATGGCTACTGGAGGAGAGGCAGCCTGGTGCACCTTGCCGCGTGAGCTCAGAAGAGTTGCTGTAAACGGATATGAGACAACAAGAAGCTAAACTAAAACACTACAACTTCGCAAAGTATACTTCTGCTACTACTGCGCGATCGTTTCTGCTCGCGTATCATCAAATGGTGGGGTATTGGCGGGGAATAAATTAATGTCCAGATCTACAGGCGGTGGTGCGCGTTGCTATGTGCGGCCACCCTTAAGGTTCTAGTACAAACTACAGTAGTGAAGAAGATGTCTAGGGTAGAATAAACCACTTATTACACTCATCAGAGTGATATGGCAAGATATTTCACTCAGGCTTTATTTTCACTCACTTCTGGCTAATAAAAATAAATTAGTCTTCTCGTGAAATATTTCGCCATATCACACTCTGACTCATGTAATAAGTACTACATATATTTAGTCACTAGCTCCAAAAAATTTCAATTACGCGGTAGGTTCTTGATTTTTCACAGACACTTAAACTCGCCGCCGAAATCATTGGCGGGTTCCTTCCTGTTGGCATTTATTCCCCTGTGGCATTTAGAACCCTAGCTTGTGACATTTAGTACCCTAGCTCACTCCACCTTCTCTATTGTTTTGAATACTACTTGACATTTCTGACACATGAATTGTATAATATTCAAAATTTTAGGGATATAACAAAGAAATATTTTTTATTTTTTTATACTGATATTAAAATAAAGTGATGAGTAGCTAAAACTGATTAAATAAGTTACAACAGCTAATGATGATATTCCTATTTATTTGAGATAATATTCATAGTAACTGAGCATGATTGGAAGTTAAAAGTAAAAGGAGAAGTTAAAATTGTGCTGGAAGATTGCAAAGTGTTCATGCTATTAGCACCACACGAGTAACCAGAAGTTGCTGCAGTAACTAGAGCTGAAGAATCTGATACATCTATATTAATTGAAGAATTATAGGTGGAGCCGCAGGCAGATGTTGTTTGACTTGGAACACGGTTAAGTATGTCTGAAACAGCTTCTTTCTGTTTCTTCGATGTGTGCTTGTATGCCCTAACTCCATCTAAGCTGCGGTACCTCCATGACTTGCTGCTCGTCCACACCAGCATTATATAATCGAGCTGAACAAAACACCGATCTGAATTGCTTGGATTGTTGTAGTGCTGCACAATTTTAGGCTGAACTTTCCTGTCTTTTAAACCGCCAGTCCTATTCTTGGAGGTATCCTCAATGTATTCCAAATAAGGTCGGTCCCCTTCATTCTTGTGTAGGGTAATTTGACAAGGACTGAATCTTAATTGCCTATGCTCTTTTCCACTCCTCAAAGCAAAGTAGAGGCCATTCATTACAACCATGGTATCTAATAGAGCTTGGGGATTTGACTTTCCTAAAAGTCCTCTCTGCCATAAATTTTCCTCTTCTTCTATAGATAAAGGCTGGGCTTTTTTAGTTTTAGATCCCAGGCCTGAATTTCGTAGCCTCTTCATTTCGGCATCCAAGCACATTAGAAATTCTGAGAACTGACTGTCCTTAAAAAAGTCAATGGACCGCGGTCTCCCTTCAATCCTGATGTATCGTTGTATGCCAGCCACAAGATGAAGAAGTGAATTTGGAGGAAATTCCTCTCCGTTTTGTTTTCTTACTTCAAAGACGAAAAGGCACAATTTGGTGGACAATTCTTGGGTAGATATTTCTTTCAGGGGTGTAACTTCTTCTCCGTACTCGGTAGAAATGTGTGCACACCATTGTTGCCATACATTGACACAGTATTTTGTGTCAGCCATGGTCTTAGAAGGTATAGCACTAAGCTTGGATAACTTCATCCTCGTTTTTCCTGGGAGCAAATGTTCTCTTTTGTCGCTTTGTTGGAGGCTCCAAGTTATAGTCGTGAATTTCTGGTGATAAAAAGTCCAGCAATGAGTCCATATTGTCTTCCATTAATCAAGTTAGCCTGAGAAGTGGTGGAACAGGCTGTATCACCTAGCTAGCTTTTTTTTTTAGTGACTAAATCAGTTAGACAGAGGCACCAAGGAAACTACCGGATTTAGGAAACCCTCAGGCCCCTAGTAGCACCCTCGCTCCGCTCGGGATGCTACAGCTCAGAGCCTTCGGGATTCCTAAATCCGGTAGTTTCCTCGGTGCCTCTGTCTAACTTATATATAGAGTGTACATACACACACATACTTATACCTACAGTTTCTGATCATAGCACTGCATGTCATTGTATGTATAGTATACATGTTCAGTCTGGTATAATTGCTATTTATTTACAAATCCATGGATTTCCAGGGGACATTCTACACTTGTTGTTACTACTACACAATATTATTGCAATATAACTTACTTTTTCCAAAGTTTCTTCTTGTTTGTCCGCCAGACTGACACACGCCCCTTTACATCTGCACACGCTAAATAGTTGCCATGGGGACTCCAGGAAACAACATTTAACACCTACGGATTACATTAATACATGTAGTTATGGTCTGTGCAGCCACACCCACACAATTGACCACACCCACTACAAATGACAACACAGTGGTCAAACTCACACAAGTAATTACACCCACACTGGTGGCCACACCCACAAAAAATGATTTATTTCGCCAAAATACAAAAACAACTTGTACACATGTAATGGATTTTAGGCAAACACTCACCAACATGTATAACCACACCCACTGGAATATAGTCGCAATGATCCCCACATGTATTGGCCACACCCACTGACACCCCCACCCACCTCAGTATGGTAGTTAAGGTCACTGAGTGTGAAGATACAATCCCAGGAATCTCGCTTGTATACTTTGACCTCTGAACCCGTGGGCACAGCGAACATCTGTGAAATGCACAAAACATTGACAGAATGTTGGACACACGGACACAACTGAGGCTATCATTTATCCATATCTCCCTCTAACATCCAGCCAAGCCCTCCCACCCACTTCAAATATTGTAACTGTAATGGATTGGTCATATTCACAAACATATTGTGCAATGAGATTTACTACATCAAACATCAATGGACAACATTTTTCTATGAAAGTATCAAAAAAAAAAAAAAAAAAAAAAAATCCTGCATTAATTGTATTGTATGTATAAAAAGGGACTAAGTAGTTCATAAGTTCGTCACTTACCAGTAAGTAAATTAATTTTTAAGTGAACAAAAAAAAAAAAAAAAAAAAGGGAGATAATACTAATAAAAAAATAAAATAATCAAGTTTCATAATGGATCCACAATAACGCACTAAATGGTACATCCATTCCACTCACTTACACCAAGCTCTACACATTTCTATTACATCAATTCCAGTAAACAAAAACACACCTCTCCATTGCGTTTCCATGACAACTGACCCAGAGAAGCTGAGGCAGCATGGTCATTGCTTTTAGGAAGTATTGGTAGAGACTTTACAACACTTCGCTCGTCCAGAGACCACACCCTCACAGAACCGTCACAGCTGGTAGATATCTAATCACACAAATGATGCAACTAAGAGTGAAAATTGCTCTCATTCATACAACAATAATAAGTATTTGAGAATAAGAATGTTTATGGAATTATACCAAAAATTAATAAATAAAAAACTCACAAAAAACAACAACAAAAAAAAACAAAAAAAACCGCAACAAAAGCATTACTTGAATATTTATTACACCAAAAAAATTGTTAACATTAATACAATACATACATATGTATACATTGAAACCTCACCAAGTATGTCCCCAGGGGGTCAAATTGTAGAGCTAGAGGCGGAGCTTCGTGACCACTGAGAGAATATGATGTGAAGGCTGGCAGAGAACTCAAATCTAACACCTTTATGGAAAAGTCACTTGAACCAGCTCCCAGGAGGGTGTGGTCTGTGTTGACCGCAAGACAAGTTACTCTAGCTGTGAATCTCATCAGAAGACCATCAGATGTACCCTAGGAAACCAACACACCCTCAGTAAACTATGGATCGTGCCAACACACCCTCAGTAAACTATGGATCATGCCAACACACCCTCAACTATGGATCATGCCAACACACCCTCAGTAAACTATGGATCATGCCAACACACCCTCAGTAAACTATGGATCGTGCCAACACACCCTCAGTAAACTATGGATCATGCCAACACACCCTCAGTAAACTATGGATCGTGCCAACACACCCTCAGTAAACTATGGATAGTGCCAACACACCCTCATAAACTATTGATCATCCTACTATAATTATAGATCTTGCCCCAATCCTGACTATTGCCCTAACTATAGATCTTGCCCCAATCCTGACTACTGCCCTAACTATAGATCTTGCCCCAATCCTGACTACTGCCCTAACTATAGATCTTGCCCCAATCCTGGCAACTGCCCTAACTATAGATCTCGCCCCAATCCTGGCAACTGGTGTATGGGTTTTTACGCACAATGAGCCTAAGCAGATATTTAACCATTTTTCAGTCTCTTGGGTACTGAAAAGAGCCTTAAGTGGTAAATGTAATAGGAATCTAAGTTAAATGAATCAAGTTGTATGACAATGTGTCTAGAATACAATTGTGCTACATTAAAAAAAATTTTTTTTGCCAGCCAATCCAATACATACAATACATAGTCGGTTTGGGGGGCTCAGCCAAACTTCTGATAATAATGGGGTGGGAGGGGGGGGGGGAAGAAGAGGGACTGGTGCTCATGTCACTGATAACACACCAGTTCAGACTCCAAGTAGACTAATTGGTAATGACCTTATGATTAATCAGTGATAATTAAGCTTCATTTGCTAATCAGACGAAATATCATTTTTTTCCACTGCTCACAGAAATGACCAGATTAGTTATTACATAACACATTTGTGAGGCTGAATGATTTAATGATTGAAATGGAAGATGAAAGTAATACATAAATATAAATAATATTTTAATACGTAAGCCATGAACAGCTCAAACAAAAGAAAGGGGGGCAGGGCAGGGGGGGAGGGGGAAACCACGTAAAGGAAATTACAAGAAAAAGAAGGGAGTCTTGCATGCCATTCAAACAGCTAAACTTATGTGCAGAGGATACAGAGTTATGGAGTGAGAGACTATCCTGAGTGTTCAACTTCTATCATTTATAAGAGCTAACTCTGACCATTACTTTTGCTAAGCAAGTAAACTCTCCAGTGGGTTTCATAAGTGGGTGATTATGTGACCTCTACATATTCATGACCTCTACTTTTAAACCCATTCACCGCCACAAGGTGCTCAAGGATGACGTAATGCGGGGAAAAATATTTTCCCCCTAAACGATAAACGCTAAAGCGCTTAGCTGTAGCGTCCAGAGCACGGCTAATGTGTTGTTCTATTGCATACATTTTTAGAATAGAAATAGTTACTGTGTAACTAAGGTAGTCAGGCTAAAGTTAAACTTGACGTTTGTTCGAAAAATGGTGAGAAATTTGTCTGCAATAGAGGCGGTGGATCTTGTCTGCGATGACTTTTTTTGAAGGCGATAGTGAGGGAAGGGGTACAGGAGCTATATAGCTACCGTGGAGGTACTACTCTCGAGGATAGAGAGTTGGACTTGCTCGCTGAAGTTGTCATTTCGTTGGCAGTTGAGGAAACCACTAGTTTTCAACTTGAGAGCTACTAGAGCACTGTAGGTAGCCAACATACCAGCAGCTATGTCGAAGAGGAAATGGAAGCTAGTATTCCAGGTAAGACAAACAGCTATTTGCACTGTATATTCGAAAGGAAAAAAAAGTAAGAAATTGTTTTCCCGGGAACATGGTGGTAAGTTTTTATTGTGCCTATTAGCTTACCCAGGAATATGGCGCTAATTTGGTCACAGCTAACTTTCTTTTACAAACTCCCAGCAATGAGTAATGATTTGAGTGAGCTACCTTTGCCCTCTGAATTACTTCTATTCATTCAAAGGATGATGTCATTACTTCTGCAAGGTCAGAATATTATTGAGATGATGGTAATACTGATTATGTTGAAAGCAAGAAAGTTTGACAAAGTAATGGATGAATGAATGAGAAATGAGGAGTATGAGTAAGAAAATTGCTAGAGGGAAGAGAGTGTGTGCAGAGGAATGGAATTATTAGCGAAACATTCTTTTATTCTTGATGTTCTTTTGCCCAGCTAACGGTCACACCTCCCCTGGTGTCATCAGTGAGCAACAGCATTGCTGGCTGAGATAACTGTCTATTAATCAATCATGCACAAACAATAGTTAATGTTGCACTTGAACTTATACAGATCACATTGTTACGATATAGTTATGTTTTGGTCACAATAGCCACTTTGTGGTTTTGTGGGCATACAGGAGATACCCACACTGGAGAGTAAAGAGTAAAGAAGAGGAGAAGCAAGAGAAGACAGAAGAAGAAGAGAACTAGTTTATGCTATGTTTTATGTCACGTCATTTACTATGTCATTTAGGTTATTATCGTTAGAGTGTGTATTGTATAGAACATTAAGTGTTAGCAGTAGTGCGCAGGTCACCCGCAATAAGTTGTATCATTTTCATTGGTCAGTGGCGAGAGGACTGTTTGTTCATAACCCCTCGTCACGTGTTGTAATTTTAGTTCATGCACTTACACGACATTCGTAGACGTAAGAGAGATTTATCTCGAGCTGAACTCTGGTGGCAGCGTACTTGCTGTCCATCAGACTGTGGCTCTCGCGTTGTGCGCAAAGCGAGTGAGGGCAACCTCGAATCCCCCACAGATTTTGGTGGCAGCGGTGGGATCCTTGAGGAGGAGACGTCTGACTCGGGATCCAACGAACTAGGACCAAGAGGCTACCAAGGTGTCTGCAGGTCCCACAGTCTGCGTTCACGGACGGAGATACTTGAACCGGAGTGGAATTTTTCTACCCTACCACGGTCTACGGACTAAGGAAATCACCATCCCTTGTTACGGCAGAGGGAAAGAGAACGCTCTACTGTCAAGGCAGAAGAGAGCAGATCACAAGGCCCCTTGCTACGGTAGAGGGAGGCCATAGAAGGAGAGAAGAACGAGAAGAGACGAGGACGAGGAGGATCACCGGGAAGGAGGCTTGAACTGCCCTTAGAAACTTGCGTTGTAGTGTTGTTGTGTGTGGTTGTGAAAATTTCTAAAGTGTAAATCGAAGTTGTTGATTGTTTCTGATATTGTGTTGGGTCCATTTTGTTATCACTGTGTCCTATTTGTAATTCACAGGGTCTAAACTGAGGACGAGTTCGCTTGCCCTCTATGACAGAGCCTGGACAAAGTGAGGCGAGGAGGAGGACCAAGAAGTTGCCCGGGGCGAGCACCGACAAGGAACTCTATCGACCCAGGGGGCGACCGGCTGTAAAGACACGATCACCGTACCCATTCCGAGCCTCGGAGGTGAAGTACGAGGAAGCATCAAACATAGATTCTGAAGTGGCGGAAGATAGCGAGGTGGAATTACTGCAGGAGAGTATGGCGAAGAGAGGTGACGAGGGTGAAGTAGCAGCTCTATTGCGGTACCTAGTGGAGAAGGATGAGAAAGACAGAGAGGAAAGGAAGGAGGCGGAAGAGAGGAACAGAAGAGCAAAGGAAGATGAAGCCGCAAGGAGGAGAGAAGAAGAAGATAGAGCTAGGAGATATAGAGAGGAAGGAGAAGATAGACGGCGAGGAGAAGAAGCTGCCCGTCGCAGGGAGGAGGAGGAACGACGAAGAGCGTCAAAGCTGGAGGAGGACAAAATACGTGAGAGACGAGAGTTATTGCAAGAAAAGTTAAAGGGGTTAGGAGTGTATAAGGAAGGAACTGAGCTTGGGGCGTATTTGGGGAAATTTGAGAGAATAATGAGAGAAGGGAAGGTGAGTGAGAATGATTGGGGAGAGAGACTGTATCCTAGGTTGTCTGAGACCCTGTGCCTGAGGATAGCACAGGCTAGGGACAGTGATGAACCATATGAGGAGATCAAGAAGATTTTACTGAAGGCCATGGGGGAGACAGCCATTACTTATGGGAATCAGCTGCTAGAGGCCAATGGGGATTTGTTTAAGGGTATGACTGCTGGGGGGATAGCGGATTGGTTATTACGTGTGACAAAGGGGATGTGTCAGGGTAGCAAGAGTATCGAAGAGTGTATGTTGGCCATAGCGTTGGCCGTGTTAAGGCGGAGTTTGCCGCAGAGTGGCAAAGCATTTTTGGAAATGCGAAAGATTGGGGAGTGGGGGGAGTTAAGAGAGGCCCTTGAGGACTGGATGTCCGGGAGGCAGAGGGGGAACTTTTATAAGCCGTTGGGTAGCGGTCCCAGTGAGGTGACCAGGGGGTATAGAGGAACAGTAGACAGAGAGAGTTGGTATGGGCGTGGAGGCAAGGCCCAAGGGGGTGGTTTGGGAGACAAAGTGGGAGGCACTTATGGGGTTGTAACGTGCTATAGTTGTGGGGAGAAGGGACACAAAGCCAGCGAGTGTAGGAAAGACAAGCAGGGAAGTAGCTACATTACACGCGTACCCACTTGCTATAATTGCGGTAAGGTGGGGCATAAGAGCCCTGAGTGCACAGCCAAGAAGGTGACGGTGGCTGTTAAGAAGGAGCCGAATCCGACAAAGATGTCTATGCTTAGGCGGACTGAGTCAGGGCAGGCTGAGAATGTGGCGTATGGGTTGGTGAATGGGGTTAGGACCAAGATCCTCGTGGACTCGGGTGCAGAGTTGGGGTCTGTACCCAAGGAATTAGTTCCTGAAGGAGTAGAGCTGTGCTCTGATGTGTACGTGAAAGGATATGGGG
>WLWD01004976.1_pt1 | contig 29729 bp, 25 predicted proteins | sample 6712731 | NCBI WGS metagenome assembly WLWD01 (sample SAMN12718690, study PRJNA576275) | sponge metagenome | isolation source: marine sponge | host: Mycale hentscheli | place: New Zealand: South Island, Marlborough, Capsize Point | collected 2014-11-01
ATGCAATTATATGTATTCAATGTTATAAAATATGTAATAATCAACAGGTTAAAGAGGGATCACCTAGTGAAAATAAGTTCAGAACTAATCGGGATGTCTAATCCTTGTCCAGAGCAAGCATTCAGTCCTGGTGAAAAGCCAACGTCCTGAGCTCACCCATAGTTTTTGTCCTGTTACTCATCCATTGCCAACGTTCCACCATTCAACACTTGTCTACAGCTATTATGTCATTGGAGTAGTATAAAATTTATTTTTCCACCTGGTGCGTAACATTTGAGCTCCGTAAACGCGCAATTTATTGGTAAGATAATCAATTGACTTGTTGTAACTCTAAAAAAGAGCTCAGTTGTAAACAAAATAAGAAATACAATAATTAGCCCAGAGTTGGCCGTTGTGACTTTGGAAATGGTTAATCCCTAGAGCAGAAGTTATGTGTAATCCAAATGTTGCTTGGAGTTGGTTGCTCATCAGTGGGAGTGAGGTAGTGCAGCACAAGATTCATACTTGTAAGCAGATAGGACTGAGGAATGTAGTAGTAGCAATCCTGTCAGAAAGAACTGAACTGAAGATGACAGAATCTGTATACTGAATGATTACACAATCACAGGTTCCAGTGGAGGGCACCCTTAAGTAAGCTTAAAAAATATCCTACTTTAACAGAACTGATACTACTCCAGTCCCTAATTACAAACAGTAGAGTGTTGTCCAAAGTTTTCATTCAGAGAGTTTACTGTAACTCCCATATGAATGCCCAACTACATTAAATGATACCTGTTATATCAGCTACACAGTGGTCTGTCCTGTTGCTTACCAAAAGTTTGGTTACAAAACAGGGCAAGTCCTGCTATGTTACTGGATATTTATGCTTTAATCCAGTCATGTAACTGGACAGTACACTAACTATCCCTTACCGTCCCGTTATGTAGCTAGACAGTATTCTTACCATATGGTTATGTAACTGGACATTATTCTTGCCAGGCCATTATGCAACTGGCCAGTTGTATTCTATCCGGTTTCACAACTAGTCAAACCAGTTATGTGATTGGGCTCCCACACTTTTATGATTATGATATGATTCACTGTATGAATAATATTTTTGCTAGCTATTAAACACAGCTATATGCAGCTGAAACCACTGAATCTACAAAATATTAAACTAAATTTTGTTTATTCCAATTTGTATCGTGGACAGAGGAACTTTCAACTACTTAAGTCCTTTAGAGAGGGACACTATTAAGTTAATGTCCCCACCTTGAGGGCTGGGACACTTAGTGTCCCTCCAATTGTGTTGTTAGGAGTAGTCACTACGCTAAATCAGTTAGCCGCTGCCCAGTTGTCGTGAACCACCGTTTTTGGTCCCTCAGGCCCCAAGTAGCACCCTCCCTGAGCACAAGTCATTACAGCTTAGGGCCTTCTGGACCCTAAAAATGGTGGTTCCCTCTGAGGCAGCACCAAACTATTATTTAGAAGTTAGACAAGGTGGAGGGACATACATACATACATACAGACATTATTACACAACCTTGTACCTATATCATCAGTTGCTCACTATTGCCATATTAGCAGCTACCTTTGTGGTTGTATTTTTAGAAATCTTAGCTGTGTAAAAATGCTTGCTGCTTAAAGATGTGTTGAGGGTTCTTCTTGGTGCTCTAGTTACTCACAGGAGTAAGACCAGAGCAGGTGCTTGGACAAAACTCTACCTTTCTACAACACTGGTGGATTTATGCCCCACTACTCATTATTTGTGGTTAATACACAAAAGTATATGTTGTACAATGTATAACCATCAAGAAGTATGCATTCATTTTACCAAAAAACTTCTTACCTAAAGACATTGTTTGGAAATATGTTTGGGAGCAAGTAGTAATCTCGATAGAAAAATTATTAAGTGAATTGCTGTCTAATGTCACATAATATGATAACGAGCTTCTTTCAGTAGAAACCAATTTTGAAGTAAAGTGAAATACATTTATAGTTTCAATTTCTGTTGTACCATTAGTTGAATTTGGCTGACTCAACAATAAGTAGAAATTTGATGATGCATTTTTATGACGAGGAATTAATGTTATTTGATAAGATGGGGGAGTACTACCTGTTAAAATATTATTTAAAATATAAATTCATAAATGTAAAAAAGTATATATATATATATAATATATATATTATAGTCATAAGAACAGTAAGAGTTCATAGGTAATTGTTGTAGGATAATACAAAAATAAATTGCGTACATTTCTATTTTAATATCTGGATAGTATTTATTATAAGCTGCTTTTTATCCTGGAAATCCTGCTAGTAGCTCCCAAGCTCAATTTTTTCAACTTCAGCTATGTTTTGACAAGTTTATTAAACTTGTCAATTAAGTTGAAAAAAATGACTTTCAATGTTTTTAGTAGCATCTATAGTTATTTTCAAAACATTCCAATCAATTGAATAAACAAATGTGATCACATGCACTAATTGGGCTAAGGAAAAACAAATAACATAACCAGGACCCACCCAATCTTGTTTTGTTTTTTGCACTGGGACCCTGGTCAGCATTTAGATGCAAGTTTTATAGATGTAGGATAATTGTTGGGTAAATATGCTACCTGTTTCTCTAGTGATGATTTTAAATGTAGGACTTCATCATGCTATAATATATATCATTCAGCTCCATACCACCACCCTTTATACAACATCAGAGCTCCACACCATCCTTTATACAATATCAGAGCGAAAGTTTGTATTATTTTCTGCAACCTCAACTAAGATGCTTTTGACTGGGCAGGTCAATCCTTAAGTCAGCCTTCAATATGAGAGAATTATTCTGTGTTAGTTACCAAATGAAGTATAAATGATGGTTGTATCCCTTACAATAGTATAGAATACAGTTAGTCAACATAACATGGTTTGTATACACAAATTTTGATTATTAATACACAATGTCTCACATAATTTTCCCATTCAACAAGTTGAAATCGCAATGTTGAAGTGAAATAGCAAGGTTGAAGTGAAATAGCACCTGACTAAGTGAAATAGCACAGTAGCTAAGTGAAATAACACAGTAGCTAAGTGAGATAGCACAGTATCTAAGTGAAATAGTACATTTAGTGGGCAAGTGTGCAACCTTAACCTTGGAAAGGTATTGTTTGATTAGTCTCCAGTTGGAGACAATGACATTCATTACCACAGAAGCTCTACCAGTAGTAGACTGAATGCTTTTCAACAGATTAGGAGACACAGGTTGAAAACCAAGTTCCAGGGGAAGCTAATTATGAAATATGGATATTGAGAGTGAACGATACAGTGTAGCTACAAGTGCAAATGATTTCTTTTTAAAAAGCTGTCCTACTATTAGTTATAGTGCAGGTAACATGTGCTAGTATTGATCAATAGCACTCGTAAACCAATTGAAATTGGACTTGGCTCTGCTTCGTGCTATTTTTCGTAGGTCCATAGAGTGGCAGGGCGCTCTACGTTCGATTCCAGGAGACCAAATATTTTTAAATCCATATTGTTTAAAAAGCCTGTTTAAGAGAGAGAGAGATAATACATCTAGTTAGTAAAAGAAGGCTGAGAAACAATTATTAAGATAATTATACCTGATTTTCAATTGTCTATCCCACCAATTAAACAATTAAAATACTACTCTTCATTATAAATAAAACGATTCTACCAAATTAATTTCTTACTCCTGTTTCTAGACACATAATCCAGAGTTATTGTTTCCCCAGCGCAGGAAATATTCGTTCCAACCAAATCACCAACTTGTCGTATCACTATGGCAATACTAATGTAGGACTTATTTGAGAATGTCACATTGTAGAGTACTGGAGTCGATCCGATTACTTCGTGGCGAATGGTACCTTTGGGTGTTAAAATATTATTAAAAATGAAAGTTTCTTCTCCACCAGAATTAATGGCGATGTCTAGCCTCACATATCCGTTTTGGTAGTTTGAACATGTATAACTAGCTGAATCATAGTGACATCTTGCACTTTGCTCTTGAATTAGTTGGGCTATAAAATGAGTTATTTAAATTTGAGAAACTAAAAAAATAGAGGACATACCATCAGACAAAGCCAAGTAAATTGAAAAAATAACTATTAATTTTGTCCTTGCCTTCATTTTGACTAGCTATCAATGAAACTAGCACTGTAGCTGTTTTATAGTCAGTCAACCTTTTGTTTCCTTAATGAAATTGAAATAGTAATTCCCAATTCCATTTACTCATAAAACAACACTGCCTGAAAAGTATCGTCAATCGTAAACTGCATGTGTTAATAATCAGAGTTTGACAAAGAATTATCACACATCAAGAATAATGCAAAAAAATGTGACCGGTAGAATAAAATAGAAAACTTTAGATGCCGTGTTTAGGCCGATTTACCCAAAACCGGTCACAAATGACTGACTGACTGAAAATGATGGCCTGCACCTGCCATCTAACAGGTGCAGGGGCCCTAATAGAAGTGCCCAACAACAATGACACAAAACAACAACTGACAATTACATGTTTGCCACAAACACACATAGCTACTGTCTCTGTATGACAAAAAATGAACAATTGGCAATCACGTTCTTGACACAAAACATGTCTACACAAAACATGTCTCTAAGAGGAGTTAGCCATAAATCTCTATGCGGGAGGTATCAGATCCAGCTGAGATCTTCCCACATCTCCCCCTCCTTCCAAGGTGAGTCCCTCTGACTCCTTGGGACACATCGGTAAGAGTATTGAACATAGATCGGTCATCCCTATCCATCCACAACCAGCCTTGCCGAGACAGAGCGTCAGCCACTCCATTCTCAGCATCTGGCCTGTAAACACATTTTTAAAGAAAATTCTTGTAAATACAGACACGAATGCCAAAGGCGACGATTCAGATGTTGAGAAGACATCAAATTATCCAGCGCACGATGGTCAGTTCTCAATGTGACTTTTTGGTATTATATAGGAAATGAAACATAATCAGTTGAGTTGCTTTTGTTGCAATTTGTTAAAGGTTAACTCAATATTTTTGACAAAATGATAGTACTATAAAGACTAACCCAGCACCATAGTTTAGTCTTTTTAATGTAATATTTTATTGAATGAAAAAGAAATGATGAATATACTCTTTCACCGGTATTAACACTGTGAACCTCAGCCAAACTAATACTTCATTGCCAGGTTTTAAAAAAATGGGAGAAATAATATATCTATTCTGTCCAGAAGGGCCTTGATTGTTATTGATATCAGGCTGACACTTGTCATAGAGCTTGATAATAATATTCTAAAACAATGTATTTACAAAATTGAGTGGTGCTATTCACCGGAAGTAAATGGCAAACATTCTTGGTGTTAGCTAGCCTATTATTATTATTATTTTTATTATTATTAGCTAAATCTATCTCTGATGCTAAATGATGTACACCGTATATATTCACTATCCAATGACTATAATGACAACTTACTCCTCTGTTTTGGAATTTGAATAGTCATTTGTTGCCCTTCACAAGTCAATCTAGTTCCATTTAACTGCTGTGGACTAAACACAGTGGCTATGATATTTGTAAATGGAGGACCAACATCTGTGAGGTTGAAGTGTACTAGAGTATCACCAATGGTTTGATTCACGATTCCTGGCATAGTGAAACCAGGAATAACAGAGTATCTTGTAACAGAGGAAGATAGAGTAGTCCAGGTCCAAGACACCTCTTCCGTTCCACTGATAGTACATCTATAGACTGTGCTATCACCAGGGCATACAGGACTTCTTTCAAGGACTAGTTCGCCTTTTGGACATTACGAATTAATTGAACTTACATAGCTTGCTTATTTATTTCTGTTATACCTGCTGATATAAGAGGAATATTTTACTGACATTAAGTAACACCGCTCTATACTCCATAGCTCCCTAACTGGAAGTAGTCGGACACGCTGTGCAAGTGTGTTTCTTCGTAAGAAAAGTGTAGCCACGCCCAAATGTATAATAATAATAGCCGTAAAGGGCTACTATAAATGAAATAGTTAATACGAGCTGTGCATTAATGCATCGGTAGTGACTAAGTGATGTTGTTTGAATGTTAAAATATGATATGGACTTTTACCCGTTGCTGCTTGTGATAAATTTATGCTGAAATAATGTTTAAGTATATTATATTAATGTAGGTTTAGGCAGTGCATAATAACTTTATGAAGATTGAGTAAGCATTACTTCGTGATTCTATCATATGTTTGTGGACAAGCAATTAGCTAAGGATAATTGTGAAATATCATAATTATATACTTTGGTATATTGAAGACTGTGTTGGTTCTTAGTATACTTAGTTTTTCATTAGGTGACTGCTAAGGCTAACCAGCCAAATATCAGACACATTGGTGCTTAGTATGTGTAGAAGTCCAGCTTGTGATGGACGGAATCTCACTTATAGTCAGTATAGGTTGCATTACTTGCATGTAGCCGTAAATTAAAGCATATTTAACCCAGAAAGAGAGCAAGTAAATTTGAGTGCAGTTGCACTTCAGCAAATGATCCAAATCATAATAATTATCAAAATCATCATCTCAATATTCTTGTAAGTTAATTTGAAAATGCTTATGTCAACAAGAAAAAAATAGTACTTAAGCATTGTTCTTATGTTTAACAACTTATTCCACAATATAGCAACATTAAAACTCTTATGTTAATTACGTATTGTAGCATGTTTGTGACAATTTTGTGTTACAATTGTAACATTATATAAATGAATATTATCGTAAACATTCCAAAATTGAATACACATGAAAAAAATTAATGAGATGTTATTGGGTGATTCCATCCAATAATAATTAATCTTATAGATCCTTTACCCACACTGCTGATTATTTATTATTTTATGCTCCATAACTCAGTTATTTTATCTTTGTAATATCACTTGACTTTGTCAACCGTAATACATCTTCAATGAAATAGCCATGAATTTCCAGTTTATATTTTCACTTAGTTTGTCTATTACAATCCATAGTGATTCATTAATGTTTACAGTAATAATTCCTGCATTATTAATTGAGATATTAGGAGACAACAATAACTTTATTGACAGGAAATTGACTGATAAGGAGTTAGCTACCAATCCAATAATCAAATGAAACTCTCACTTCATCCACACAACACATGTACAATCACATGCCTACACACTTAGTCCAACAAAATTTTATCACATAGTTTCATTTGTCATGGTTCTTGCATTTCTTGTTTAATCAGTGTACATAAGTTGTAGGAACTACATTTTACTTAATTATTAAAGTCATAAATTTATTGAAAAATATTGTTTACACCGTTCATTGTTACATTCATTATCAATCAAATGGTAAAACATATTTAAAAATACACTTTAAATACATGACTTTATTTTTATTTGGTATTGTACATTCCATTTTCCATGTGGGTAATAAACTATATGCAATACTTGAAAGAGGTTTATTAACAGTGGTATAGGAAGATGTTTCTGTATGGATGGGCTTCAAGGGCATGTTGTTGTTTTTTGTAGCTTGCTGGTGTTTATGCTATAAATCACATTTTTATGTTGTGCCTAAAAAATTATGGGGGGGGGGGGCTAGCCTACATAGGATATAAGCATAGAATAAGTACATTTCCTACAGTGTTGCATGGACATGTAGGAAATTTCAGTTCTGGCCCAGTGATTCTTTATATATTTATACAATACTAAAGTTGACTATGGAGATTTTGAGTAAAAGCTATCAAATGGATTATTTATCCACTATCAATAAGTTTCATGATTGCTATAATGATTGCTATAATGGTTGCTGTAGCTAATGGCACATTGGGAATGTAAGCTTTCTCGAGGTTTTGTGGTTAGTTTAGATGTTTATGTAGTGTCTGGAGCTACTAAACTAGTAGTAATTATGAGCATGTTCACAAATTATATTAGTACCATAACAACTATGGACCATTTCTAACACTAGCTTTATATAACAAGATAAGCTTACTAAAAATGAATAATTTTTTTTGTTAGGTTATATATATATTTGTGTAGTAATTTCTTTCACGTTGAAAATTCTAACCATAATGCTTACAGCAATAATAGCATTTGTATTATATGTTCAAAGGCCCCTTGGCTTGGTTTACCAATCAGGCCAGGGGTGATGGAAGTAGCTTTAAAGTGAGGGTGGCATGCCAATTTGCTCGCATGAAACCATTTTCATGGAAAAAAAAAGTTTGGCACTGACTGAGCATAGTAATAGTTCATAATCAGATGCTAAAGTTGACTTAATTCAATTAAATTGTACCAAATAATTTCTGTTCTTCAGTTAGCAATGCATTTGTTCAATGTTGTTTGCTTTGTCTTTGTAAATATGCACCAACATGGCAGGACCATCAATTATTTCTTCTTAACCCAAGAACCTGAAGACAACTGACTGTAATTATCAACTGACTTCTGCAGTTGGTACTGGTGATTTTGATACCATGTATTTTTATTGTTCTGCAAATTGTGTTCAATTCATGAGGAATTACTATCGCAACATTACATTTACATTAAAATTACATATGCTGTGTGCTCCCCAAGCAATAAATTTGGGATGATCATGGCACACCCCCCTCCCCCACTTCAATCACCCTGGCAATAGCAAATAGTAGTGCTTGTCCATCAATAATTGGAGTGGAAATGTGCATGTCCAGTTTTTCGGAGATTGCCATGAATCTCAGGTATGTTGATGCTACTTCCAGCGTCTTAAGCAGTTCAGAGCATTTGTGTCTATCTCTCTGCTCTATTAATTTTTTCTTTCTCTTTTTAAAGTTTAGAATTTTCTATCAGATTTACACAGTGATGCTAATGTCATGGAGGGGATCACTACCTTATAGAAGAAGACAATGGTTATTCTTGCACAAACTGGCTTATCTGCTCCTGGCCTTCAGTATGTGACCATTAAAAAAAACAATTTATTATTTCAATCTCTTGTTGCTATATCTTCAGTTGCAATATTTGCAATCTCTGATATTCTATAGTCTAGAATATGTCTAGAATAAGCCAAGAGAATGTTTTCTTTTCGTAAATGGAAAGTCTTATTACCCTTGTGACAAAACTCATTGAAACAGCTAGATGATTTCATAATAAGCCATGCAATATACTGTCTAGTTCACTGGAAATGAGCTCATAAATTAATGTATGAATAATTAGTAACTTATTCCACGATAGAAATAATTATAATATCAAATCACAAAATAATATCATAAACATTTCAAAATTGTGTACATGAACAATAATGAGGTGTTACTGGGTAATTCATTATAATAATAATTATTGTTATAGATCCTTTACCGACTTTTAGTTAGTTTTATCACTAGACTTTATCAACATCAATACAACATCTTCAATAAACTAGCCATGAATTAACAATTTTTGTTTTACTTATCAATTACAAATTAATTAAGACTCTCAAGATTTAGAACAGTAGCCATTACATGGATATTAGAAGAATCAGCATAAGTTACATAAAAGTTTAACATCATTCCTTTAATGTATAGAGTATAATTTCTGCTCATTAATTGAGAAAAGAGAAGTGTAATGGTACTTCATCACAATATTGCATTTACAAAACTATAAAAAACAAGGTGAATTTATTGGTTTTAATTGTATCAATTGTTGTAATATGTGGGCATATGACATATTATAATAGAGTTATGCTATATCATATGAAACATTATGTGACATTTCAACATGTTTATCTATATCTTCATACAGAGGTCCCTTGTTCAAATTCATGTCATTGTTGGAGTCAGAACTTCTTTTACATTGTTGTTTATTCTGATATCTGGTGTATTTGACTCCACAAACAAGTCCCATGATATTGCCCAGAATAAGTGCTACAATAAAACTTCCAATTGCAGTTCCTATTATTTCACCATAACTGGCAAATCTTTGGGAAAATAGAGCCTAGAAAAAAAACTTCAATATTATAATCTATTATTATTTTCAAAGCACTGTATTCTAAATAATAGCCTTTTAATATTAGTTATGTGCAGACATGATATTGGCCTTAAAACACAGCTAAATATAGTTACATACATCATTGCAAGCAGTGACAGCAACCTCCTCCACATCTGCATAAAATATTATTAAAGTAATAGGTATAGTACTCTCAAATGAGAAGAAAGAAGGAAGACTTGTGATGATATTTATGTACTAAGTAATTATAAAAGTAAATTATACGAATAAAAAGAATTAAGAATAAAATTAATAATTTTTGTGTTACTTATGTCCAGGGTCAGATCCAGCATAGTGACAGGGAGGGGCCCAAATGTATTTGGTTCGACGCTTATGAAATTTAAATGATTGATTGTACATGATTTAAATATTTATTTATAAGTGAAGAGCATTATGTTAGTGCTGTTGACCTGTAAATTGTAGTACCCTTATTGGCACATTTGTCCTGATAATTTTTCAAAAACTTGGTTGGGGAGGGAGAGACACCTGGACCCCTCGGCCCCCCTGGATCCTCCCCTGATGTCATGCCTTATTTGAGACAATGTTTTCTATTTATATATCGAGCAATATCGTAGTATACATACATACATTATTATAATTATAGTATGACTATTATTATGACAAAAAATATAATGAATTTGATAATAGCACTAGTAGAACCTCTTATGCACAAACAAAAGAGATCATGTATTTAATGAAGTGCTATTCCATATGCAGACTGTACAAACTTGATGAGGTTTCTTGTGGTTAAGTTACATTAATATGAACGACTTTAAAGTACCTAAATAAAATATAATACAGTATAAATTAATTTGTAATAATTGTCAATATGAAATTTATTGATCTCTTAAATTTGCTACGCCTAATGATGTTATTTTAGCTTATTAATGTTGAACTAGCAATTTGTCAGGGCACATAGTGTTACTGGATAGAAATTCAAGTGACTTGTACCTATTCTTGTAACTCACTAAGTAATGTGTGAGGAAACAGGTATCAGAGGACTTTAAGAGCCCCAAGACTACTGTATAACCCTTTCGGGTGCGCTGCGCAGTTACAAGTTACGGCTAACTATGCGCAGAGTTAGCGTGGCCACGCCCACATAAAGGGCTCGAATGTTGGCGTCATTGGTAGTTGTAGCGTTTATCCTAAAAGTGAAAGTGCCCTAACAAAAATGATGATTATTTTGTTACTTATTTATACTTTTACGCTGCATCCAGTGATAGGTAAGTTACATTAATATGAACTACTTTAAAGTACATAAATAAAATATAATACAGTATAAATTAATTTTGTAATAATTGGCAATATGAAATTTATTGATCTCTTAACTTTGCTTCGGCTAATAATGTTATTTTAGCTTATAAATTTTGAACTAGCAATTTGTCAGGGCACATAGTGTTACTGATAGAAACTCAAGTGACTTGTACCTATTCTTGTAACTCACTAAGTAGTGTGAAGAAACAGGTATCAGAGGACTTTAAGAGCCCCAAGACTTAGTCAGTTCACCTCAACACAATGGTATGTCATCCAGTGCAATTTAGGGCTTCGCTCAATTTATACAATGCTGGAATTCACAATTTGCGCCTATAATATTTGACTAAATTGTTTGTCCAGTTAGACTACAGTGAATTTCTACATGCTACATGGAGGAATACACTTCATCATGAGCACCTTTTTAAATAGAATATATTTTGTCTTGGAGTGTTGCCATTAATGATAATTGGCTGCACTAAAACCAGAGGTAGGAAGTCTACAAAGGGCCTTGAGATCGTGAACTCTCTACTCGAAGAATTTAATGAAGAATCTTCTTATAGATTTTAGGATAGAATGCGTGCTCACCATTTGTGTGAGTGTGCCTTGCATGTGGTAGTCTCATTCATTTGTAACACTTGGGCATACTATTCAGCACAAGTAGAACTACAGAGGGCAGCAAGAATATATTAGTTTACCTGACTACAAAGTACTCTCAGGAGGCGCTATATCAAAAATGGGTCGAAATGCAAAAAATAAAAGAACTCCAAAAACATAAAATTCTGACTAGCAAAATTTAGATCCAATAAAACGATTAATGACTTGTTATTGTCAATATCAATGCGTGATGGACAGACTATCACCAAACAGACTGGACCACTACTGTATAACCTTTTCGGGAGCGCTGCGCAGTTACCAGTTACGGTTACAACGCGTAGAGTTAGCTTGGCCACGCCCACATAAAGCTTGAAAGTTGGCGTCATTGGTAGTTGTAGCGTTTATCCTAAAAGTGAAAGTGCCAGTAACAAAAATGATGATTATTTGGTTACTTATTTGTACTTTTACGCTGCATCCAGTGATAGGTAAGTTACATTAATATGAAGGACTTTAAAGTACATAAATAAAATATTATATACCTATTAAATGAGATTTGAAATTAAAGAGAAGCTCTACCTATACTCGTATAAAACAACAACAGACAAAAAAAAACTGAGTCCAAACGTTGTGTATATTTCTTGTAACATAAAGCAACAGCTTGAAATGAAATGCAAATAACTGCAACAACAGCATTAATAATTTGTAAGCCATAAAATAACAATATTGATAAACTTGTAACCAATGTCTTAATTAATATGTTCAAAGTTTATTTTAACATTTTTGAAATAGGCAATTTAGAAGTAGAAGTCAATGGGATTCCTCAAAAGTATCTGAAGCACTTAGTCAAAGTTCCCTACAATGCTAAAGTTTCCCTAACTTGCAGGTCACAGAATGTGGAAGTATTAACATTTATCAATACAACTCTAGATCTTGATCAAAACTTTCTGAACGGATTTTCACCCTACTTATTCATATCAGCGAATGTTACAATTGACCACTTTAATGCAAGGAACAGAGGATTTTACAGCTGTGCAACAAATATTCATTCAAAATCATTACAAAGGACATTAATCACAACAAGTGAGTGTATTATCATTCAGTTACACTAGAGCACTCATAGAGCAAAGGTTCTTAACTGAGTGTGACATATTGGTATCGTTCTAATAAACTACAACTAGATTGAGTATTTTACGGTTATTACATATGGCCTAAAAGATATAGCTGATTAGGCATTAGTTATTTAACAGTTTACTTTGTATTTCATGAAATTATAGTATTGAATTATATACTTCTGTTTAATTCGGAAAGTAAAGGATAAAGTGAGAAAATTAGCTCTTTTAATATTATAATTATTATTATTTAGATATACTTAACCAATTTTCAAAACTCTTTCGTTATTCACTATGTAATCTCGATCGTCATTTGTTCTGAAGCACTACAATCTGTTTGCATAATTAATTAATACTAAGCTATGTTTTTGTAATGGATGCATATTTCTCTAAATAATGTACATTATTACAAGATTCTTCAGTTAAGGTATCGTGTATTACATTATTACAGGCCAACACGAGGTCAACATAACAGATTTAATTCAGGAAAGATTGGGCAATTCCATTTATACTACTATATTAGCTCAATACTCTGGCATTCCTGAGCAATTGCTTCAATGGTACGTAAACGGGAGGCCTGTAGGCCCCTCAAATACTATATTTCACGTCAAATACAATGGACTTAATTCATATCTGAAATTCAAACACGATGTAAATCAAACCTATGGAACCTTCATGCTGAAAGTAAACGGTACAAAATGGAAGGATACACTAAAATTGCCTCATTCTCAACAAATTTCTCATTTTTTTGGATCCTCCAAAAATATAGTTAACAAACTAGTAACTAAGATTGTAAATGGAAAAATTCTCTCTGATGTCAAAGCTACTTCTAACTCTCAAACTCATATGTCTGATCAATTTCAATCACTTAATAAATACAATCCTACAAACAGAAAATACTTACCAGATAAAATTAGCTTAGGACAAGACAAGAAACAAAAAGTGAAACCAAAAAGTCATTTTGTCCATCAAGATTCAATCTTTTCTTCCCAAACAAACTTGGCACCTAACAAAAAGGATAGTGATAGAAAATTCCTAAAAGAAGTAATTCGTTTAGGACAAAACAGGAAAGAAGAAAGTACAGTCAATGAATGGACACACCTACCTGCTCGTGCTAAATCACTAGAGAAGAATATCCACAAAAAGTTCGTTCAAGGAAGCAACATTTTACAAACTCTCCAATCTGATTTTAGTGAGTTAAAACAAAATTTATTACGACAAATTCCTAAATTCTTTTATAGCCAATTAAAAAATATTGTTGAAGTTATTGAAAATAGAACTTGATTACCTACACTGTGTCTTAAAATAGTAAGATGCTAATGTTACAATTTAGGAACAGAATGTCACCATTTTTAAATTCCACTTCATGATAATATAATTAACATTCACTAAGTCTGCCTCTCTCTCTATTTATATATACATGAATAGAGAGAGAGGCAGACTAAGAGAATGGGAAAGACAAACAGACACATAAAGAGAGAAAGGCACATGGACAGACCGATGGGCAGACAGATGGAGAGATAGACAGACAAACAAACAGACAGACAGATTGAGAGATAATCAGACAGTCAGACAAACAGACAGACAGACAGGCAGCAGACAGACAGACAGACAGGCAGCAGACAGACAGACAGACTGACAGACTTGCATGATTACATCAAAATGAAACTTCCGATTATAATGCTCTGAATTTTTAGATCCAAATACAATACCTAATAAGACTATTAAGAAGACTCCTCCAAGTCGCTTGTCATTCAATAGGAACAACAGTATAGGAAGTAAAGAAGAAACTGAAGTAGTTCATTTAGGTCAAAACAAGACACTGAAAAACCTGCTCAATGAATGGATCCATCAGCAGATTCAAACTAAGCGAACACGTCACCATGTCGACCAAGATTCATCTGTTCATCAAGAACAATTAGATCCTAGCAACAGACAACAGAATGTGAAATCTCATGATACAGACAGAGTTCCTTCTCCAGCTATTCCAACAGATTTACGTAAGTAGTAGAATGGATTTACACTTTACACATTTTAAAATCCAATTCTTGGATAAATGTAGCCTGAGTATTGAGTCTATTTTCTAATTTGGCCACATTTTATACCTTCTGACACAATATGGTAAATGGAATGTTGTGAACAAAAATCAGTTTTGATAACTAAGCATTTTGCTTTGAAATGATTAGAAAATATAGCAAAGGTGCAATGAATCTCAGCATAGATTACAATTGTCATATTTTGCGATAATTTAGTCCAATAATAATATTAATTATTAATTGTGATTTTGCAGTAATAACTAGCTTATAGAAATGTGTATTATTACTAGAATGGATAGCTACAAAACACTTTCATCTGCATCCATGAAGTGACAAAAAATTTGTTTCAGTGTATTAGTGTTTTATCATTGTAATACATGGTAATAATTATAAATACTAGCATCTTTACAAGTAGAGGTGAATGGCAAAATCCGGAAATATCTTCATCATTTCGTGAAAGTTCCGTATGATGCAAAGGTTGCATTGAAGTGCATTTCACCAACTGCAAAACTACTAACTTTTGTTAACACAACTTTAGACCTGGACCAAAACTTGTGGAACGGACTGTCACCATATTTGTTTGTATACTCAAATATTACTATTAACCATTTTGATGTGAAAAATAGAGGATTTTACAGTTGTACCGCCAATGTCACTACTAAATCGGTAGAAAAGACACTAATCACAACTAGTGAGTTAAAAGTTTGTATTTAGAATTGTATAGGCATGTATATTGATGAGTATTATTTATTGAAAAAGTAGTTACAGTAATGAGAATTATAACACGTCAAAACACTATTGGAAGATTAAGATTAAGCATCAGGCATGTAAGAACAAATGAACCACCTTAAACCTTGCTAAGATTTCAATGCTGTCTACGACTAGCTGTGCTACAACACTATTATTATAATATCATTAGTAGTGTTTTATTATCAGGTCAAATTCTTCAGAACCATACATTTTTACATAAAAGATGTGCAATTCTGAAATATGAAATCAATATTGTAGAATCTGATGGTTCTTTAGTCGTAATTATTCCATGTTGCTATCAATCACCAGTATAATATGGTGACTATTAGGATGTCAACCTGACAGCTAAGAAGTTGAAATGAGACATACTCTGTGGAAATTATGTATTTGATTATCTGCAAAGACGTGAAGTGTGTGTATATTTTATATTGATTTATTAACTAATTCTCGTCAAATATACATTCTACTAACAGATAAATTTGAAGTTAACATAACAGATCTCATCCAGGAAAGATTGGGAAATTCCATTTATACAACAATACTAGCTCAGTATACAGGCTTTCCTGAGAAATTGCTTCAGTGGTACGTAAATGGGAGGCCTGTAGGCCCAACTAATACCGTATATGACATGAAATCTGATGGACTGAATTCATACCTGAGATTCAAACACGATGTTAATCGAACATATGGAACCTTTATGCTGAAAGTGAACGGTACAAAATGGAAGGATACACTAAAGTTGTCTCATCCTCAACAAATTTCAAGCATTTTTGAATCCACAAAAAATAGTGTTAAGAAAGTAATAACCAAAATATCACATGGAAGTATTCTCTCTGATGTCATAGCTGATCCTGATCCTCAATCTGACACATCTGCTAATCAGTTCTTGTCACATAATACATATAAGTCGACGAGCAGAAAGTTTAGACCTGAAGTCATTCGTTTAGGTCAAGACAAGACCCAAAAACCTAAACCAAAGAGTCATTATGTCCGTCAAAACTCAATGTCTTCTTCACAAGCAAACTTGGCACCTAAGAAAGACAAATATAGTGATAGGAAATTCCTAAAAGAAGTAATTCGCTTAGGACGGAAAAGGAAACAAGAAAATACAGTCAATGAATGGACTCACCTACCTGCTCATGCTAAATCTCTAGAGAAGAAAACCCACAAAAATATTGTTCAACGAAAAAGTATTTTACAAACTCTCTCACCAGATTTGAGTGAGTTAAAACTTAACTAACTATAACATAGTTGTATTCTATCAACAGTTACTGGAACACATATAATATATGTGAAGCCATTAAAATAATGGAATTTGATTACACAGTCTCGTAAATAGTATCATGCTAATGTTACAATTTCGGTGGTGCATAAGATTTAGCAATTGTTACATTTTCTTTTATAGTTATATAAGCATTTCATAATGAGAATATATAGGATCATTTCATTGTAATGTTATAAATACTAGCATCCTTACAAGTAGCAGTAAATGGCAAAGTTCAGAAATATCTCAGACATTTAGTGAAAGTTCCGTATGATGCCAAGGTCTTATTGAAGTGCATTTCACCAACTGCAAAACTACTAACTTTTGTTAACACAACTTTAGACCTGGACCAAAACTTATGGAATGGACTGTCACCATATTTGTTTGTATACTCAAATATTACCATCGATCATTTTGATGTGAAAAATAGAGGATTTTACAGTTGCACCACCAATGTCACTACTAAATCAGCACAAAAGACACTAATCACAACTAGTGAGTTCAAAATCTGAATTTATAGTAGTATAAGCATGTTGATGTGGGTATCCACTGAAATAGTAGATTTAGTGTAGACAATAACAATATTACACTTCTAAGCACGGTTAGATAAAATAACATGCTTGCTTTAATACATGTAAAAAATGATGTGGAAAACTTATCCACCTACTTCATGTTGAAGCAGCTTCCTAATATAGAATATCCCCATAATTTGAGTTTTCTAGCGATATATTTCCTAAGTGATAGTTGTGCTGGAGATGTTTTATTGTGAAACAATGCACATTAGATATATGCAAGCAATTTTAGAATTAGATTACACTGCCATGAAACATTGTGTCACTAACATTTAATCATTGACTTATTCACCCAATTATACTTGCCAATTCCAGATAAATTTGAAGTGAACATAACAGATCTAATTCAGGAAAGATTGGGCAATTCCATTTATACTACAATACTAGCACAGTATTCAGGCCTTCCTGAGAAATTGCTTCAGTGGTACGTAAATGGGAGGCCTGTAGGCCCCTCAAACACCATATATAATGTGAAATCTGATGGACTCAATTCATATCTGAGATTCAAACACGATGATAATCAAACATATGGAACCTTTATGCTAAAAGTGAATGGTAGTAATATGAAAGATACGTTGAATATACCTAATCTCCAAGAAATTTCTAGTCTCCTTGGATCTTCAAGATCGTTTCTTAAAAAAATAGTAACCAAAGTAGTAAATGGAAATCTTCTTTCTGATATAAAAGCTATCCCTGACACCCAGACTGATACATCATCAAATAAATTCTTGTCACAAAATAACTATAAGTCTAGTAACAAGAAGTTTTTACCAGGAATAATTCGTTTAGGTGTGGGCAGGAAACCGAACATGGACTCTTGGAAAAGAAATAGAAATGGTATGAAATCATTTGTTCCAACTTCACCAACTACTCCACTAAACTTACGTAAGTTAAAACAATAGTCAATATTATCCAAATTTGTTAGCAAGGAGCAAAAGGAAGAAAGGTTCATATTACTTTTAAGCACCAGTAGTCCTATTACACATAACCACTTCAATATACAGCACATGGCTTTGGTACTTGAATTACCTAATGCAGAATGAAACAGACAATATGATGCACACACAGTAATTAACAAGTTCAGAGCCATTAATAGTTTACGTTTAACTCATTTCAGATAACAATTATCTTAATAAAGTGCACTTCCTGTTATATTTCAGCCACAGTGGGGGCAGGAAGTATCATCTGTGGCAGTAATTAGAGCTCACTCATGCTGTCACAAATTTATTAGAATTTATCATTTCACTATTAATTCTGTTGTGAACCACAAACATATCCTGTACACTAAGCAGTCCTATTATAAGTATGAAGTAAACTCAAATGATGTGGCGTTGATTGCGGGTATCTCTCTATTACAATCCAAATCTGTTCCATTGACTTCTTTAGGATCATCCAGTTGCCATGACACTGATGAATGAAGGACTAATAGCTTCTTGTAATGTTGACCAATACTCTTCTATTACTTAGAGTCCTTTTAAGGATTCAATCTTCAGTAGATAAACTAGGATATAGTATAGTGAAATGGAGTGTGTGGTCCATCTCCACTACAATCTATAATCTATTACTACATTATTAACCAGAAGTAGTTATACAGGAAGTACTATAGTAAATTGAATATGGATTTTTGTGGCTGGCATCGCCCTCACATTACAACTTGCATTTCCAACTTTATTCTAAGGGCTACTAAAATCATGTTTTCATAATGTACCTGATTAAGTGTTATGCTACATCAAACAGCTGACAAACAAACAAGGCATTGTTTTCATAACAGAAAATGAGTTGTCAAAAACAGCATAATGTGTTTATTTTTTTTTTGTATCTAGCTAAGTGGAGAAATATCAATATTAATTTGCTACATAGTATACAAAACTACTGGCAATAACTATGCTTACAAGTACTGATTGCTTTGAAAAAAATTCTGTTCAATACTTAGTCAGGTGAATACAGTGCTGACAGGTTTATAATAATTGAGGAGAAGACATGATAAAAGTATGAGTATTATTTACACTTAGTAATGTATGACTACAACAGTAAACTCATTCATTTCAGTCACATTGGTCCAATTTTTTTTCATTGATAGCAAACTTTTCACACTGAGTAAGAAATGCTACACATTGTCATTTCACATACATCTGTGTGAGTTTCAAAGTGTATGTTTTACTCCAATAGTTAATATAATTTCACTTTGGCAATACCTGCAGAATTTACAATTATGGTGCATGAGTAAATTCCTTATAGCCAGTTATGTTTTTATTAGAGCATATTACAATAGTAATGATTCATTAGAGATTGTAGGCTATATGTGTCATTTGTTTACAATTTACACATCTGTAGTAACCACAAGACCTCGAGAAGCCAAATAATGTCATCACTACAATCTGGTGACTAAAATCAGCTCACCTCTACTGGCACTATTTCAGTATTTTTTAATAAGTTTTGGCATTTATTTATAACTATTATTATGAAAATGTATAAAAAAATATCATATTACTTATATTCATTCTATTACATCTTACGGAATCTTTTTGTGACAGTGCAACTTATTTTTCTGTCAATATATCTCCGTAAAAAGGTCCTTATTGCTGATTGGCATGGCACACTATGCCCATCACATTTTGGTCACTGGTTCAAATTTTGTGCTATAGTTTGAGTTAAAAACTTGTATATTTTTTAATTATTTGAAATATACAGTAGTTTCAGTTGTATTTAACCTTTCAAAAGAAAAAGAATAAATATTAGCTGTCATATTCATTCTACAGAAAAGCAACTATGCTTAAAAAGTAGCAGTGGCACTTATTGTTTCTCTCATAAGTTTCAAGTTACCTCGATTAAAATAATTAGTAGAAATTTTAAATAATAGCTATAGCAAAAATATTACAGCAAACTTATATATAGAAATTCAAGTACATAACAAAAATATTAAACTTAAATTTTCTTCACTACATCATATGAAATATTTTTTGACAATTCAACATGTTGTTGTACTTGCACTTCATCATAAAGTGGTCCTTTACTTAAAGTGATATCGTATTTGGAATTAGAATTTATGCATGATTGTTTATCAGCACGAACACTTGAATGTCTGACTCCACAAAGTAGTCCCAAGATCACTCCCAATACAAGAGCCAGCACAAAACTTCCGATAACACTTCCAATAATTGGACCATAATTTAAACAAATTTGTGAAGGTGACATCTGCACACAAAAAATTGACACTAATACAATGTATTACCTACAAATATTTCAAGATTGGCATGAATGAAAGCTACCGAGAAACTTTGCATGAAAATACATGCCTGGGGCTAACCAAAAAGATAGCAATGTATTTAACTGAATTGATTTCACTTACAGTGCATAATACGGAACTTCTGTAAGTAGTTGTGTCACCTTCTTTCAATTCTATATACAGTAATTATTTTACTTGTTATATCAAGAAAAAACACTTCTAATTCTATATAATGTATTTATTTTACATGTTAAGAACAACCACTTCTAATCATTTACTTCCCTAATTATGTCTATTCATTATTCCCATTAGATACACATAGCCATTGCATACTGATTTGAAATAATATGGGTATGTTGTTTGTAAATATTATAATTCAATTGATTATTTACTCATTTGCAAAATCTCAAGAATCCTAACAACTTCCTTGCCAAGTAGAAACTACTATCAGTTCATAGTTTAAATATCTTTAATCTCATTAATTCTGTACAATAAACAAATTCTGATCACATATAAGAATAGGATTTGTTTGATGAAGTAGTTACAGGGAAATCTAAAAATTTAAGTTGTAGTTAAATGTATAGCTAATGTAGCTTCAAGAAGCCACTGCTTACAACCATCTCCTACTCTACAAACAGAGAAATCTGCAAACAAAGAACTCCTACAAAATTAAAATACATATTCAATAGTATACATTTTTTTGCTGTATATTGCATAATTGTTATCTTCTACTCGTTTATCTTAAATTACTTACCAGTACTGGAATAGGTATGTGAACTAACAGTGACATCTATTTCTTGACAACGAATGTCTTCACTCCAATTACCATTTAAGCATGTCACCTGTATTTCTGGAATATTGCATCGTCTGAATATCTTCCATGTTCCATTAGAATAGAGAGTGTAGTTATTGTATATATTGTTGTCATTTAAAATACATGTGTCTACAAATATACAAAAGGTATGTTGTTTTTGACATTATATACACACAATTTGTACTTACCTATCGTAAATGTAGTATTACTGTTGCATTGAAAGAAGTAGATATTTTTAGGAACATTTAGTATAATAGGCGCAGACACTGCAACTAGAGGATGAGACATTGAAACTGTGTAGGAAACACTACTGCTAATACTTTCTTCCGTATTAGGAAATATGAACACTACATTTCCATTAGAAAATATGGTCAAGGTTGTAGGCAAGGAATCTGTGACGTAAACAATCATAAAATTATTATAATGCAACTCTCCTGTCCAATTACATTGTTATGCCTAAGAACTCAGAAATTAGCTTGTTTATAGCTGATTTCAGCAACTGCTATATTATATTGGGTACTAGGGACCAATGATCTACAACTGAATTTAACTATTTTTTAACTCCAGATGTTCAAACTTGTTTGAATAGTTTGTAGTCTGTCTGCACTTTATCAACAATGCCAACAATTGGCTAAGAATGCAGTAGCTATCATTATTTATTTTTATTTAATGAGAATCGCACCGCAATATCATTCGTTGCACCACTCGGTACTCAACAAAAAGAATTCCTTTCTTGGGCGTTACCCGCTACTAGAAATACTGTTAAAAAAAATACGATTTTTGTGGACTATTGTTCTAGTACATTACTAAAGTTGTTTCGTCCATTTAGTTCGTATCAAGTGTCCAGTGTTTCTAGTGTACACAATCTACAAACTAACTATAAACTTACGATGTTATTGTTTATCAAAATATTTCTCAAATAAACTCACTTTTATGTGTGATAGAAATTGTTAGAGTTTGTCCATTACAATCCTGAGTAACGCCATTAAGCCTCTCAGGATCTGGGACAGTAGCTATCACATTGATATAAGAAGGACCGACATCAGTTGTATTGAAGGTTACTGTAACTCCTTTAATAGTTTCAGTCCTAATTCCTGGACTATTAATAGAGGAAAGAAGTGTAAAAGGTACTTCGTCATTTGTAGCAACAGCCCAGATCCATTCTAATCTCCCACTGCTGACATTGCATCTGTACAACACTGCACTGTCTCCAGGACACTCTGGACTTCGTTGTAGCACCAGTTGTCCTTTATTATAAATTAAAGTTTCATTTACTCTAGATATATATTATATTCATTAAGTCAGTGTTACCTGTGACTACAATGAATAAGGAACAACTAGTATATACTGCCAATGATATAGCAATCATGACTGTAACTTTGTAGGCTCATGAACTTCCCTGTTTGACTTGATTCAGGTTGTCCCTTTAGATTAACAGGAAGTTGACTTTGTAACAGGAAATATCAACCCTAACTTAACAGGTCTATTGAACCACACCTACCTCAACACAACACACTCACATACACACATGCTCACACATACGCAAGCTCACACACAGTTACATTAGTACTCGTGTCAATATAGATTCTCACAATATTATTAGTATTTTTCGAGTACTTTACTTTCATTTTAATCAAAGTAATATTAATTCTAATGTCGTACACAAAAAATGTAAAATCTTCTTAAATATTAATCTCATCTCATTTGTATTTAAAATTAATTACTTCTGTATTCTAATTTTTTAATTATAATTCACAGTTGTATGCATTATAAAGCTAGCTATTTAAACAGTGTATTGATAGTTAATTTTGCATTTATTACTTTAATAAAAATTTTTTAAAAGAAGCAAAGTTATTCAATCTTAACTACATCATATGAAACATTATGTGACAATTCTACATGTTTATCTATATCTTCATACAGAGGTCCCTTGTTCAAATTCATGACATTGTTGGAGTTGGAACTTGTTTTACATTGTTTTTTATTCTGATATCTGGTGTATTTGACTCCACAAACAAGTCCCATGATATTGCCCAGAATAAGTGCTACAACAAAACTTCCAAATGCAGTTCCAATAAATTCACCATAACTTGCATATCTTTGTGAAGATGAAGCCTAAAAAAATATTATTAACAATTTCATATTATAATAATTATACTTTAGATATAATAAAAATTACCATTTCAATCTACTTTATGAAATACACAAAGGCCATGAAAATAGTCCTATATAAGAGATAAGTTTCAAATAAGGTTACTTACATCATTGCAGGTAGTAACATCACACTTCTCTGTATCTGCATAATTAGAATTAAACATGACAAAGTGTTATACAGTATTTACTTTGACATTTACATGTTACAATGTGTTTAAGCTCACTAATAATGAGTTGACTTATTTAACTTGTGTTAAAAAACAAATTATGACAGATGAATATCATAACTACCCTGTTACAGTACTTTGTCAAACAAATTATGAAATAGTGCTTACCAATGAAACATTTTATTATTATTTGTGCACATTTTTGAGTCCTTTACTATGCCCAGATTTATAAGATTGTTTGAAGTAAAGACTGTATAAAATAATATGATAAATTTCTTATGTCTTACCCGTATTAGTATTAGGACTAGTTTGATCTGTTAATTCTGGACTAGTTTGAGCTGTCCATTCAATAGCAGAGTGTAATTTCTATTTTCACTACTGTCTTCATTTAGTATGCAAGTATCTAAATATCACATAAAAAAACTTTTCAACAATTTGGTAATTAACTAAATCATTATCTTACCTATAATAAAGGTTGCATTATTCTGGCAATGGAAAAATGTAATAGTTTCAGTTGTGTTTATTTTTATTGGTTGAGTAAATGTCATGACACTGCCTCCTGCTTGCTGATAGTTGATACCACTGATGGTATCTGCTACATTTGGGTAAATGATGATTTCTCCTCTCTCTTTTGAAATGCTTAAAGTGGTAGGTAGAATATCTGTAGCAAGTAAATAAAGAAAATGTACATTAACCAAAAATGAACAAGTATTGATGTGTGGAATAATGAGTAGAATAGCTTTAAGTTATCTACTATATAGAAAAAAACCAGTAACATTAAGCTTACTCATTGTTAATATGTTTATAATGAGTCTATCTCCTTCACACTCCATCAAAGTTCCATTCAAGAGTTGAGCTTCACTAACAGTTGCTGTAACATTTATGTATGATGAACTAATACTTGTTATGTTAAACACAACAGTTGCCATATTGAGTGTTTGAGTCACTACAGGTGGCCCTGAAGACAATCCAGAAATAAGTGACAATAACTGCTGTTTTGAACCTGATGTAGGAGTCCAATCCCATTCTAGCCTTCCACTATTTACACTACATCTATTAACTGCACTATCATTAGGACAGACTGGAGCTTTCTCTACCACCAGCTCACCTATCACACGTAACAAAACTTCCGTGAGTTATGTAAAATGAATTTCCCATACTAACCTGATACTGCGACGGAGAGGTAGTGAAGGTAAGCGGACAGAACGATTACGGTGTACGCCGCCGCCATTGCCTACCACGCCCAGCTTGATTAAAGATAAACTGACTAAAATAACTAAATCTGGCGTACTTCCTGTTATGGCTAAACCCAACAAAGGTCTTATTAAAGAATTAAATTTACTCAACAAAATACAGAAGGTTAATATTTTCTATTATGTAAGAACTAGTTAAGTGTAAACTTTGACATAGATTGAGATTTTTTTAATATTGTTTAGGCCTAAGACCTTCAGAGACTTGCATTTAACCTATTAACTATTCATATTCACTCCTCATTTTCTTATATGCAAGCTTCAGTTATTACCGTCGATGTCAGTCGTCAATCATTTCGCTTATAGTTTATCAGTTCATTCTAGTTAGGTTCAGTTCATAAAAATATATACCAGAAGAATTGTTCATAACTTTGATAGTTCTGTTATACATAAACTTTTATAATTGAAGTTTTTTTCACTTTTATAGTAGAATTAGGTGATTATAATACTGGCATATTTTCATTTGTGTCACTTATAAACAATTCTGCATTGAATATTTACTACAAACACAGTTGTTTAATAACTTGAACAAATATGTTCACACTGGTTTTATATGAACATTATTAGAGAAGTGTGAGCATTAGTTAAATAAGTTAAATATTTCAGTTCAATGTAAGCAATTTCGTAATAGCTATATGCAATAGTAGAACTTTTTGTGCACAAACAAAATGGAGCATTATTTAATAAAGTGTTATTCCATATGCAAACAGTCTGGTGTGTTGTGGTTTGTAACTACTCCACATGTGTAAATAGAAGTTATAATGAATTAATGTAATGCCACACATCACACAAAATAGTAATAGAGAAAATAATATAGACTGTGATTTTGTAGTGGCATAAGTAAACAAGATTTAGTTTAGTTTCTTCCACTTTATAAATGTTTGTTTATGTCCATGATGTAAATATATTGTGGAACACACAGCAAATACATCATTGTAGCTACATTACTATGGACACCTTGTCATGTTAAATAGCATCCTTATTTGAAAATAGCAAATCTATTTGATTTTCAAGATTCTAGATCTGATGTATATATTTTTAAAGTCAAAAATAATACCTAAATGGCAGTCAGAACTAATTATAGTGTGAGGAAAGGAGAGTAAAATGAGAGTAGTTTTGGTCACAAATATAAGAAATGCATGAAAAGTGCTATAAACACGGTTGTGAGAAAAAGTCGTCTAATAAATCTAAGCATGTTTGACTATTTCGTATGAAACATTCTTTGACATTTCCACGTTATCTAGTTTTATATCTTCATACAGAGTTTGACTTCCGTTTCTGGGATGCTCCAAGTTTTCTCCAGCCGACTTTTGCTTTGTTCTTTTTCTTTTGCTCTTCATTCCAATTAGGAGACCAATAATTATGCCCAAAATAAGTGCTAAGATAAAACTGCCTATAGCACTGCCAACTACTTGACCATAATATTGTGGACAATCCATTGCAGGTAATGTCTGGAAAAATAAAAAGAGAGAATACTATGTGTTATCACTAGCTTGATGCAATGAATTAGAGCTAATAACATGAAATATTATTATGTCAATGTATTATGTTGTATATGTATATTTCAGCATATTTTGACCTATTATTAGCTATTAATAATAACAAATGCAATACCTCCACAATTAGGTGACATAAAATAATGATTACTGTAAACATCTTAACACTTACATGATTATTCATAGTAGAAGAAACTGCAATATTGTTGTTATAATTTGATGCAACTAAAAATTGGAATACATTAAAATATGCTATCATAATAAAAAAAAAAGCTTAACTACTATGTAATTGTAAGGTTTCTATTGAATTTTTTTTGTAAAATGGTAAAGTTTACAATGATGATAGCATTAGTTGTTGCTTGCACATGAATATTATTAATGTTCAGTAAAGGTCCATGCTATTCACTACGGTGTGAATTTCACACTAAGTGTACATTTACACTAGGCGGAAAGTGTGAAGGACACGCTATGCATTGATGGTGTGCATTCACACCACCAGTTTGGTGTGAATTTGATGATTTTCATGGTATACATTTTACAGTGTGTTGTCTAGTAATGATATTTCCTTTAAAATAATAGCCACAATTCTAAACCTAATTTTCTTCTCAGAATCAATATTGCTTCAATAGTAATTACCAGATAAAAGGTTGCAAACTTCATTCAATTCTGAAAGTCTAGCTATTCATAAAATGCACATTTCATTCATGGTGCTGTAGAGACTTCAATGCCTCTCACTGTACTTTCCTTATGCTTGTATTTTGTTCCTATTGATTTTAATATCATGTAAATTAATAGGCTTTGCTTTTTCACAGTTATCAATGTTTTTGCATACTAAAATTCCTACAGTGTTACAGTAAACCACACCTTCATGAGTAGATGGTATAATAAACTGTTCACTAGTTGTAGCTATATCCTGGCAACTGATATCTTCACTCCAATTCCCATTAGAACATGTCACATTTATTGTTGGAGGACTACATCTTCTTGAAATCTCCCATATCCCAGAAGAATATAGGATAAAATTTGTGTCTTCACTGTGGCTTTCAAAAATACATGTATCTGAAAACATCCAACGATGCAGTTGTAGCAAAGTATAATGTAAAATAAAGTACTTTACCTATAATAAATGTTGAATTGATTTGGCACTGGATAAAAGTAATACTATCAGGAACTTGTAGAGGTATAGGTACAGACACTCTCATTGGAGTAGCTGATTCTGACAGTTGATAGAGAATACCAACATCATATCCCATATTGGGATATATGTATACTGTACTTCCATTGGGAGATATTGTCAATGATGTAGGCAATGAATCTGTAATAATATTCCATTTGAATACATATTCAGTTACTGCTATAAATACACTTGAGTTCTTGCTAAATCCTTAAGCGGCATTTTCAGTGTAGTACTATGTTACAAGCTATAAATATGTTACAAATAGATAGGAAATGACTATGATCTTCAATTAATGTAATGTTTATATAAAATAATTCCAAACCATTTATTTATAAATATCATCAGTTTGTGTACGTAGTTTTTACCTCGTTTTGGAGTATATATTATCACCCACATTTTGTACATCCATTGTTGAAAAGAAGGACCTAGAATTGTATTGTCTATATGGGACCAACCATGTGCCTTAAGGATAACCAACACTTTTCTTGTAAGTCTGATAATTAGCAACAATATCTCAGCATGTAATTGCCTTCCATAAGTATATAGCAAAACTGTAAGCAATGGGGAAGGGCAGAAATATGTAATGAGGCAATGAATAGTTCAGATGACAGTGATGCAATGGCCAGGCGTTAAATGGTCACCATTGGTGCTGGAATTTTATGTATAGAATCAACTAAAGAGAACATAGAATTGTAGGTGAACTGTAAACTGTAAGATTATCTTCTCTACCACTTACTAAAAGATTCATTAATACACACAAGGCATCAGCTGTTAGTAAAGCATGCACACCAGGCATAAAGTTCTATAGATGTTTTCTTTGTAAAAGTTTTTTTTTTTGCTCATAACTCTTTTACTGTTTATCTCTGGGTATTAATTTTAGTATCAAAATATTGGCCTATTTGAGAGCTATCTAATGATATATTAACTTTTGATGTAAGTATTACTAAATCAAAGATATGACATAAAAAACCAATAACCACAAACCGTTAAGTAAGCAATGTGGTTTATACAATTTAGCGATTTTCACCATGTTCCCCCAGGAGGATTCCTTAAGAATTTTTTGCTATTATAGAGGACATAATTATTAAAGAAACATAATCAGGAGAGTTTGCTTTTGTTGCAATTTGTTCAAGGTTGACTCAATATTTTTGACAAAATGATAGTACTATAAAGACTAACCCAGCAACATAGTTTAGTCATATTAATGTAATATTTTATTGAATGAAAAAGAAATGATGAATATACTCTTTCATCGGTATTAACACTGTAAACCTCAGCCAAACTAATACTTCATTGCCAGGTTTTCAAAAAATGGGAGAAATAATATATCTATTCTGTCATACATTTGCAGTCATATGGACCTTGATTGTTATTGATATGAGGCTGACATTTGTCATTGAGCTTGATAATAATAATATTCTAAAACAATGTATTTACAAAATTGAGTGGTGCTATTCATCGGAAGTAAATGGTAAAGATTCTAGGTGTTTTATGAACAGCTAGCTTTTTATTATTTAAATTATTATTAGCTAAATCTATCTCTGATGCTAAATGATGTACACAGTATAAATTCAATACCCAATGACTATAATGACAACTTACTCCTCTGTTTTGGAATTTGAATAGTCATTTGTTGCCCTTCACAAATCATTATAACTCCTTCTAACTGCTGTGGACTAAACACAGTGGCTATGATATTTGTAAATGGAGGACCAACATCTGTGAGGTTGAAGTGTACTAGAGTATCACCAACGGTTTGATTCACGATTCCTGGCATACTGAAACCAGGAATAACAGAGAATCTTGTAACAGAGGAAGATAAAGTAGTCCAGGTCCAAGACACCTGTTCCATTCCGCTGACAGTACATCTATAGACTGCGCTATCACCAGGGCATACAGGACTTCTTTC
>WLWD01001336.1_pt1:0-27500 | contig 29682 bp, 18 predicted proteins | sample 6712731 | NCBI WGS metagenome assembly WLWD01 (sample SAMN12718690, study PRJNA576275) | sponge metagenome | isolation source: marine sponge | host: Mycale hentscheli | place: New Zealand: South Island, Marlborough, Capsize Point | collected 2014-11-01
AAACATGTAAAAAGCCAGGTAGCTTCTTTGCTTTACAGTAATGCTCCTAAAATTCGTCTAAATTTCATGGATTCACAAGTTCAGGCAGGAGGATCTGATTGTGGGCTTTTTGCAATAGCCAATGCGACTGCTCTTTCTTTTAAAAAAGATCCAGGAAAATTATTTTATGAACAAAAGAAAATGAGGAGTCATTTGTATCGATGTCTTGAAGAAGGAAAGATGGCACTCTTTCCATTAAAGAAAGAGAGACGTGCCCTTTCTAAAATAGTTGCTGTTGACTTCATTGAAGTGCACTGTATTTGTCGACTTCCAGAGGGAATTCATTCATTGGAGGAATGGGGGAGGTGCACCAAGTGTTTAACATGGTATCACACCAATCAGTGTTTAAGAGTTTCAAAGGCTGATCTGCAAGGAAAGTGGCTTTGCCCAAACTGTAGTGTTTGTGCTTAATTATGTGTTCTACAACATTTTTTGTTATACAACAATGGCATCTGTTGCAGCATAAATTGAATAGTTGTACAGTTACTGCTAGTAAAATGTCTTAAATTAGACATTATTCATTAAAGAGGTGACATGAAGGAGGGGGAACATCATTCCCTGCATGGCTGTAGACAGGAGGGGGGGGGGGCTTCAGCCCCCCTAATTTTGACAATATATAATAAATGTTAGGTAGAATACTTGCATTCATAAAATGTCTAATTGGCTTAATTTAGCAAATCTTAAAGTTTAATATGATTAAACAAAACTATCTACCACGAATAAGCAATTCATACTGCACAATGTAGCTATTTTTTTGAAAAGTCTTGTATTTTTCCTGCCAATAGCTAATAATTATAGTCCCTTATATCTTCTACTATCCAATTTGTTTTTTGGATGTATTCTCTAATATTGTTACTTTTAAAGGCAGTCTGCGTGAAACAAATTTGAGCCACTTTCAAGAATCTGGGTTACTATTGCAAGTACAGGGGCTGCTATTTCTGCACAATGAAAATACTTGGAGCTCTGATATTTTGCATAGTGCCAATATAGATTTTTCTATATTAACAATGATTGATGGGGTTTGTGGATTAACATTGTATTTTTCAAACTATCTTCGATTGAATAATTTTTACAAATAATTTGAAAATTTAATTGCTAATTGACAAACCACACATCAAACATTATTTAGAAAAAAAAGCTTTATTTGCATGCATCATGTAAAATGTTAGAGGTCCAAGCATTTTAATTATGCATCAAAATAGTGATTCTTGTACTGACAATAGTGATCTCGTTTCTTGAAAGTGATTTGCAGATACTTTATGTGAGAGTGGTCCTCACTTGCACATTTTTAATGGCTATGGTGTTTTTTTACCTCTGGGCAAACTTGTCATTACAGAGATATTTGCAAAAATGTGATTTTAATTAAATAATATGGGCAGATGTGTCCCAGCATCCTAAGTCCCCTCTACCTACAATACTTGTCTACGTCTAAAGCATAATTGACAAGTCACATATTGAACAGCTTATTTTGATATAGCTAGCTAGCTGTTAGGTTCCTCATTGATATTCACACAAGGATGGCTACATAGTGTTGCTTTGGTTAACTAATACTAAAATTAATTTTAGTTAGGTTATTAGCTACTCATAACTATAATTATAACTAAACTAAACTTCATGGGTACTGTAATAACCAAAACTAAAACTAATATTCATACATGTATACAGTTGAATTTAACTAAACTAAAACTAAAATTATCATTGTAAACAAAAACCAAAACTACTGAATGAAGTGAATAAGCCAAAATAAAGTGAGGCCAAATGCTAAACTAAATAAATAACATTCCAGTAAAATATACCAGGACTAAAATCATTAGCTAAATACTGTAATAGCTATTACCTACAAGCCAATAACCAAAACTAAAATTGCCATTTTTAAAAAACCAGAAGTAAAAAATTCAAATAACTAAGCACTGTTGAAAAACCAAAACTAAAATTGAAGCCAGGGCAGCTAATTTATTACTGACGAAAGATAGTACTGGAAATGGAGTGAAAATGTATGTAAAGGGATCATTTTAGCTATTAGGGAGCTGGAAGCACCGACACTAAGGTTAAGAGGCTGTACTGTTGGATCGTGGTAATGCTCATTTGTTTAAGTATTTGAGAGAGGGGAGGGGGGGGGACATTATTCACTGAAGGGGGACAGTATTCACTAGTGAATATTGTCCGGGGGGGACAGTATTCACTAGTGAATATTGTCCGGGGGGGACAGTATTCACTAGTGAATATTGTCCGGGGGGACACTTTAGAGGGGGGACAAAATTCACTATGACACCGGCATGTAAGAATAAAGAATAAAGTAAATACTCAATTTAAGTTCCAAATACTCAGAATTTAGATTATTTCTATGGAGGACCTTCATACAGAGGTTTCCACTGTAGTGAAGGAGATGGTAATACACAACAATAATACAACTATATCCCACAAGTTGTCACCTAGTAAATACTAAACTGAATTATGACTGATCAAATTGCTTGCATAGGATTCCTCATTATGTCCGACTGCATTAAATAACTTACAATCAGGTATTGAATCTCTTCCGTGACTTTGATTGAAGGTGCCCGGGGTAGTCTTTCTTCTTTCTGGTTTCAACTGCAACTGGGTTTTCAGTATTTCATTGTAAGCTGCAAATTATACATGCAACAATAATTTTCTGTGTAAATATAGGAACGTGAACTAGTAAAAATATGTTAATGGCCTCCTCAAAGAAGACATAGCGATTTACACTACTCTTTTTTTTTTCTCCCTGACAGACAAACACATCAGTGTTAATGAAAAAAGGTGTGGCACTTATTCAGCAACACGTAATCTACTGAAAATGGTGTCAAAACTAGGAAAAGTAGGATGCTTCTTCATGAAACAACTGTATGTTAAAGTCATGTAAGGAAGAAAACTGCTTGTGGACCTACGGTGGAACAAGTGCTACTGATTTATGTTCTTAGTAGTTCAAGAATGTTTACAGTTTTCCTCTAGGCTAGTTCAAGGAGAAGAAGAAGGGAGAAACTCGATTTTTTAAATTTAATAAACTCTGGTTTCTGTGGATTAGAAATTGAATATACAGTATAGCACCAAAAGACAAATCTCTGTTTTCGAATTATTATTAACTGAAACCAGATGTAATGTGAAGTGAATTTTGTTTTTCTCCTATGGGAAAGGGGTGGTCAACACTAAATAGAGAGTGCTATCATGCTCTCTGATAAAGGAACATTATAGTCATTTGTGATAATATGCCATCAGGACATTGCCCTTGTGCCCCTGGTTTTTCCACCCATGACTAGGTATGAGTGTATATGTAGAGCTTAGGAAACAGGAATATTATATTTATTAAAGAACATTATATTATAGTCACTTGTGTTAATATGCCATCATATTGCAGCACCTGAACAAATCTATTACATAAAATAACCTGCTCAAAGTGACTGCTTCACCTTTTCTAGTCATATCTTTGTTATCTAAAATGGTTCCACAAAAATCTTGACTTATATATAGCTAGACACCCAGTCACATGCTCAGTACTGAAAGAGCAGTGCTTCTTTTGAGAGTATAGGCCCAATCATTTCATCAGTCAACTCAATATATTTACTACACTGTCAGGAGTTAATTTAGGACGGGATTGAGCTTGCGCTATCTCAGGGGGTCATGGCTTTCATACGTAAAAGTCGGTTTTATTTCCTATTGTAAGTAAACTTGTACTTCAGTCACTAACTGCCTCTGTTGGTGAAGTTTCTCACAAACAAAACTTACAAGACCCACTTACAGAGCCCCATGTGACAAACATCTTAATAGCTTCAATTACCAAGACTAACCCACAATAAGCTTATACGGTTTTAGTATTCATATTCACCCTCAGTTTTCATGTTTTAGCTATGCATTTTACATGCGAAATTTGAAAGAAAATTTCAAGGGGAGTGAAACTATCTCAAGGGGGCCAATGACCAATTTCAGTCCCTTTTCCTTTGCCTAGCTCTCCTGCTTCTGAATCTCTCTCTACTATCGTGATTGTGGACTTAAGCTTTGTGAAACTTTTGCCTTCTTTTTCGTATTTTTGCCTTCCCTTTTGAAACTGACCCCTGTCTTTACTCATCGATTCCACTCGCTTTTTATTTACAATTAATCACTCGGCTTTTGGCCTTCTCTTTCATACTTTTACCACCTTCTTTTTGTAAACCTACCCATTTTTTTAGTTACAATTAACCACTTTCTACTGAAGTTGACAACACTTTTGGCTAGCAATAAACCAAAAAGTAGGCAACATGTAAATTTATTGGATGTTATCATGAAGTTATAGTCCCAAAACAGAAGCAGTATATGATCCTGACAGTATAGACTAGTTAACCTAACCTTATGGAATAGTTGGCCTGACAGTATAGAATTTATTTTAATCTGAGTAGAGAATAGATCTGCCTAACCCATATAGAATGAATTCTCTTTACCCTCCAGCATTACACCACTTCTGCAGTAGCTTACCACTTCGTTCAGTTGAATCTTTGGCCATCACCAAACCCACTCGAAGTCGAACCGCCACCACTTAGACCAATTCTATTCAGCTCAGCTCAGTACACCTCAACAAGGAACAGCGTATTGTACTCAGCGATGTGGTTCATAACTTTCATTTAATGCAATGAATTGCGGGACGGGTTGGGCGGAGTCCATTCTATTTCCGTACTAGGGGGACAACACCCGGGAAAATCCCTTACTTTAAGTCCGCATACGAATAGTATGACTCAGCAAAAATTGTAACTCTGATTGCAGGAGTTAAATCAATGCACCATTTTTATTTTATAAAAGAAATATTTCTACATAGTACAAACAGAATAAGAATAAAATGCTATAAAGAAATGATTTTTCACTAGTAGAAGCCTCGCATTAAGAAGGAAATTGAACATCAACATATACTCTGTAGAAACAAGAACAATATCACAATAAAAATATTTAGATTAAAAATTTCTTAAATGATAAGTACATGTTAGTATGACATTAATAATTAATTCACAGTAGACTTAAAAACTGGTATAAGGTCACCAAACATTCAATCAAAGGAGTTTCTGCAACGATGCTAATTAGACCAAAACATTTTAATTAAGTTTAGAGATCAAATTCTTCTTATTTTTAAGCCAGTGTATTATAGCTACCTAGTTGTGGACTAAGAAGAACCTTGATCGTCAATATCTACTCACGTATATTGCTTGTCATATTGATTAGACACGAAGTAAAACACACCATCTTCTATTTGCTGCACTACAATGTTAGCCTCAGACGGTGCCAAACGAAAATGTAAATCTAGAACTACTTTGATATCCACAGCATCGCTGACAGATGAAGGGACAATATTCCAACCAAGGATTTTCCATCGTACATTCCCTGGTAATAATGGGAACTTCTCGTCCTAAAGGCAGGGAAATCGGTTTAAGCATGTAGTGATAAACAATAATCAATATCAACAACAACAACAACTGGAACATCAGTAATTGTCAATGCCAGCAAAGATTACACATATAGTGTAGTGCAAAAGTTAGAAAAGAAATATAGACATTAGCAATTTCCAATACATACTGCCAAACATTTTTAATACTGCATAAAGCCTGTATTGTTAAAAACAACAACAACCCCATGAAAGAATATATCTAAAGAATGTAGATAGCGTGTGAATGTGTTAAAATGAATAATTGAGAAATAAATAATTGAGAAATAAATAAAATGTTTTGAAAGAAATAGGAAATGCTGGAGGTAAGTAATGTGTTTAAACATGCCTACTCATAGCAACACTATATCTTATATTACTGGCAATTAACTATAAGATGTTGTTACAAACTATTAATGATAATTGATCAGAGAGTACAGAAAATACACACTAAATGTTGACATGACAACAATAACAAACCTAACATATACAAAGAAAATTAAAATGCTATTCTGAACAGAAGTAAAATGGAAAGAAAACAAATATTTTTTTTTTTGACTCAAAACATTTTCTTCTACACAGTAATAGCTATACCGAGACCTGTATATGTGCCAAAGTTACTATGAAGTTATTAATAAAAAACAACAACATTAAAAACTACTTTCAGACATCCTGGTGTGGCCATCCAGTTGTTCTCTGAATTATCAGCTGTAAAAGACCTTCAAACATTGCTTAAAATTTGTCCCAGCATAGGTTTTTAAATGGTTCCTGTAGTTTTTGCAGCTACACCCTTCTCTGAAAATCAATCCAATAGATAAAGCAGCAGCTAAAATATAAATTAACAACCTCTGATATCCTGATAATTAAGATCATATTGGAATACCTACCAATCTGGGTTGGATAACAGGCTAGCTCTAATATAAAGAATTTCCAATACTATTCTGTTCCATAAGGACAAAAATAATGAATGGCAATAAAATACTAAAGACGAACAAACAAAGGGCTAACTAACTTATAAAGCTATTTTTATAAATTAGTAGGCTGGAAGAGAAAAAGTGACACAGCTTATTCAGAAAAAAAACACAGGACTCTTACCACCACTCCCTAGGTACCCCACCTCACACAGTTAACGTAAGAGATAAAAACACTTCTGATAAGGTTAGTTTAGGTACCTAGCTAAAGTTACCACAAAAGCCCCCATACTTGTCCCCCTAAACCTTCTTAAATAGCTAGGTAGTTAAACTCGCCTCAAATATTCTCGTGTTATTTTTTAACTGGTCAGTCAAGTTAACAGAAGAAACTTTAAAAAGAAGGGCAATATGGGACAAACCCCCACTTTTTACCTAGCTAAACTCACCCCAAGCCCCCATACTCGCCCATAAGCTCACCCCAAACTCGCCCATAAACTCACCCCAAACATTCTCATGTTAATTTGTAACTGTTCAGTCAAGTTAACAGAAGAAGCTTTAAAAGGAAGGGCGATGTTCATCTCAGCTGGGAGACATTTTGGTACCTGACATTTTGGGTCCTGCGATACTGCTAACCCACCTACAACACAGAACAGTAACTTGATGAAGAAGTCCATTATTTTATATCTCAATGTTTGTTAGTTAACCTACGCGGGGCGGAGTTTTCGGCCCAGAGAGCTCGAGCTGCCACCGTCACACTTTTTAATTTTTGACCGGAAACCGGAAGTAAAGAAGTTGGGTGCGGTTTTACATGCGGTCTTGTGGACTCACTTTTGGCTGTATTGTCCAAGCTTTATAACTCTCCGGCAAGTCATTCTGCACCCATACATGCGCTTTTACCAAAGTTTCCTAATGAAGTAAGTATTTGAATAGCCTTTACAGGGGTGCTGTGGCTTGCGTATAGACGTTTGTACTAATCAACGCAGAGCAAAATACTCGCCTATACATTTAACGGTCAATACTTATGTTAGCTCCATTGGCCCTTACTAGCCACTGTAAAACAATTGTGAATGTTGTGAATTATATTAATCATGTGAACACAATAGTATGACAATAATTGATACAGGTCATGAGTCAGTCTTCCCAGAAACTGCAAGACCAATTCTTGAGACTGAAATCATCTGTAAAGATATTTCTGCAAATAAGTCAATACCATCTAAAGTGAAGAATTGTAAATAAATGTAATGTTTTCTCACAGATCACTTTTTGAATACACCTTATTTACATACTTACTAAATAGCTATTTGCCGCTGCCAGAGGATTTGATGAAAGACAATGGATGTGCACACAAAAATACATTCAGCCGTATTTCACCCCCCCCCCCCCCCCCCCCCCCCCCATCCTGTGCTAAAATCGGTCTGCTGTAAGACTGGTGGGTCCCGGAGTTAAAGTTCTAAGTGGGCATGGCTGATCTGTCAGCAAATATCAATCCTAATAAAGTATCTACTTCAATACTAAATCATAGTTGTTAGCTATGTATAAAAAAAAGAAAGAAAAAAAAAAGAGAAAGATATTGACTGAGAGAAAAGTAGCTAACAATGCAGGTGGTCAGATTGCACCAAGCACAATGGAAACAGTGTATTTTGTGTCCATTGAAACTGCATGTCAAATGATCCTGAGAAATGCACCATGCTGAATGTAATGGTAACATGAAAGGGATCATCACATGATAGCATACCACTGACAAGCTTGTAACGTTACGAATTAAAAAAAAGAAAAGAAGTGATATATATGAATTGACACTGCCAGTCACACTCCATAAAGAATTGTTATCTTGTAAGGCCTTAAGTCTTCTATACAGAAATTGTTGCAGACTCCCCCTATCAACGAGAAGCTCTAAGAAATAACTTGAAAAACACACACGTGGTGTAGGGACTGCTCGTTAAGCTATTAGCTACCTTGTTATATTTAGATTATTAGCTAGCTAACAATCATGCAAAAATACAATTTTCTCAAACAGCAGTAATGCATCATCAGCTCAGTGCCCCATATAAATATGGCAGTTCGTACCAATTACTAATTAAATATAATATATATGCTGCAGGATTCTTGATCCAACGTATTTAGACTTCAGTGACTAGTTTAAACATTGTTGGGACAGATGAGGTTATTTTGGTCGGATATTAGTGCACAAGAAAACTTATAGACAGAGATATTTGAACTAAAAACTTCTGTACCACTTGTGAAATCTTGCTTTCATCTTTTCATATAGCTATGCAGCTAATTTCACTACCCAAGAGTTTCCCATGCTGCATTTTCACTCACTATATTTACAACTGTGCTCAAATACTAAACTACAAAGATATATTTTCATTTAATTGGAGGATTTAAATTCCACTCAAGTGCAAAGACATAATTATAAGTCATCTCACTGTATTTATTTATCTTTTTTTATTTATTAACATATAATATTAAAAGAAAATAAGCAAACAAGGCAAAAAATAAAATAAAATACAGTGCTGGCAAGGCAAACGATCATACAATTGCAAAATAATGAAAATTAATTAATTAAATAATAATAAAGTCATCAATGTGTACACAAAAAGCTAACAACCAAATGAACGAGTGAGTAATAAATAAACAAAGAATAAATAAATAATAATTATAAAAAAATAAATCATTGAGAAAAGGATTGGTGGTGATTGTTCCCAGGATAGAGGCACATTTACCTCGCTGCACCATTGAGAGACGCTAAAAAATATAGCCTCTAGCCCGTGGGTCTCCTGTCTCTATCACTATGCGGTGTCCCACATCCTTCAGCAAAGCCATAGACTTTGGGCCCACAGCACCATGATCTCAATGACTATAGGTGAGAACCAATGACTTGGTGGAAGGCTGCTATACTATACTTCTGATTCCTCTCTTCAGCTGCTGCAGCAACTTCCCAGGTCCTTGGGTTGCATGGGCTCTAAACGAAAGAGCAAATGTGCCCGAATACTTTATTATTATTTTTACTAATAGCTACGTAACTAGCTAGTGTTTTCCAGCTTCCTTTCAGCTAAGTTTATACTTTCATCACAAAATGGTTTTGGCTTTAGTGCTTCTGGTGTTGTGTCACATAGCTAAGTTCTAATATTCAATAGTGATATCATTTAAGCTGGTTTTTAGCACAACTATATAGTAGCTACTTTAAAGGAATGGCATGAAGGCAAATAAGAAAAAAAAAAGATACATAATTTTCCCAATTATATGATTGGTAGCTATCATAATGTGCAAGCTATAATTCTTGTACTGGTCTGAACCTGTCCCCATCTCATTGGGTGTGGCACTCTATTACATAGATAGTCTCAATCTCACACAAATCCCTCTGGTGATAATGCCATCCTGTGCAGGGAGGATTCACACTTACATCTAGCTGAGGCTCACTCCAGTACAGTGTGTGAGTAACTTCAGAATCGATAAATGGTAAAGGAAATTTTCATGGGTAAGTTTTAAATTCTTGCTTTTTAATTCTTGTACAAATAGCTAAATTTGTTTAGTGATGTAATTATTTTATGATAATCAAAATTAGGTTTTCGTCACATTCATTCTAGAGGCTGATGAATGCTAGTGTTCTGAAGGAAAATATACATATCTTGCTTTTACCACCCTTTTTAACTTCCAAGAGCACCAAATCTTTGTCTTGTTTTATCTTTCTGAAGCAATCACATGAGTGCAATAGGAGAATCGTGAAACTAGCTCAACACATACACACATACATAACTTTTAAAGGTGCTCCTTTCATAAAAAATCTTTTTGGGTTGAAGAAGTTTTAGAAAGAAGCAAGCAAGCAAACAACAAAAGCAGCAACAAAAACCAACAACAATTCTAACAGTAAACCGTAACATCCTCTTTCCCCTTCCTCGTTCTCCCCTCTCCCATTCAGTTTTTCTCTTCTTTCCCTCTCTGAGAAACTTCAAGTTGAAAAGTAAAATTATATGACTGCTGAGATTCTCCTTTTTAATTGCAAGTTTGTGAGTGAAGGTGAAGTTAGTGTATAGAGAATTAGGCAATGAAATGCCATACACTATGTCAGGTTATAACACAGATATTTATTATTTAAAATTAGCTGATCTGATTGTAGCTAATACAGCAAAAGCCGAGACAGTCGGACTTCTAATGCCTATTATGTTTTGTATATTATGTTTTGCTGGTAATATCAACATAAAATAAAATGTGTATGGCTAGAATGAGTTGGTTCTAGCATATGTCACACCAAAATTGAGGCCTGGTAGTGTCAAACTGACAACTACACCTGTATCGTCCCTCATGAAGCTAACAATAGAACCAATGTGACCAGTATGGAGAAGTGAGCATGGAAGGGAAGTTCCCCATGAAGACGTATGGAAGACATCTCCTGATTCCCATTCCAGTGAGACTTTGTAGGCTCCATCAATTAAGAATAGTGTTGGCTTATCTGACACTGTAGACATAGTGATGTTAATCCATCCCTAGAGTGGTGAAAAATATCAATACATTTTCTTGAAATATCTATAATGATCTTTTATATATACTACAGTAGAACCTCTGATAGAGCACATTATTTCTATTCATAATGAACATTCTGCTTGTCCAACAGATAATATATTTTTTATATATCACTTCTTCATGTAAACAACCGCTAATTTGTGACCTGGTCCAAATTGTGTTGTATTTTTTTCTTCAGAGGTCCTACTATATGGAGATATAATAATATGGAAAACTATGGTATTCGGGATTAATAGCACGAGTGGAGCGACAAAAATTTGATGAGGCGAAACAGAGTGAAATTTCTTATCGCACGAGTGCTACTTATCCGAATACCCAGTTTTCCTAAGATAACAGTTTACTTCTGCAATTAAGAAAACTATACTCTCGTATATTTTCGTCAAAGAAATTTTTTCATTCTGGTTCTGCTATTATTCATACCTCCCTTACCATTGCTAAATAGTGTTGCTCGGGAATTTCACTGCAGTATTGCTTAGAGGATAAAAGTGCGGCAGGTCGCGAAGAGATCGCTGCGACCAATCACATCATTATTTCAGTTTTCCACTGCTGTGGTATTTAAAAATAATACCACACTTTATGTTTATTAAAAAAATGACTCACTATGGTACTAAGCTATAGCTATATTTGTTTGGAGTATATACATTGTATAACAATTACAATCATATATTAGGGGTGAAGGAAGGTAATTTTGATTGTTCAGGCCATTAAATATGTACATTCAAGTATCCACGATGTTATGATGTTAATATTATACTATAAATCAGGAATTAGAAAATTATAAAATCAAATAGCTACTTAAAATAACTACACCAAAATACTCGTGTTGCTTCACTACATCAGGTTTATGGCATGTCAGTTATTATTGTCACCTCCATCATGATCACTTAGAGCTAATCATGCCTGGCTAGAAACCTCATGCATGTTCTGGATGTAATCTGTAACTTTTCTGAGTAACATTCTCAAGAATTATAATAATGTTTTATAAAAAAACCCCCAGCCTTTTATCTCGTGTGTGTGTGAAATTCACCTTCGTCTTCCAGTAGCATCTTGAAAATATTAAAAAGTTCCATACCAAGACTTTTGATTTTCCCTGATTAAAAGGCCAATTCACTGGAATACTGCTAGCTGAACCACTGAAAGGATCTCCTAACTACAGATTTTGTTTACTTACTATAACTCCTGCTTAGAAAAAACAACAACGGGTGGCTGGCTCTATGGTACTTACCAACTCGGCGATCAGTAAAAAGGTCAGGCTAGGGCCCTGGCTTGACCGGTTCCTATGGCCCTGTATATATATGCCCACGACTTCTACTACTCAATGATCATGGCCTTTATATGATGTGCTATTTAATAGCAGACTATTGATATACGCAAATCCAACCTTTACCAGTTAAAAATTTTCAGAAATATGCAAAACAACTTTTAACATTTTGGATATTTTCAACTCACTGGATTGTTTGAAGCATTGAAATTGCCGATATACTCCTGAGGGGTTGGTGGTAGTTTTGGTGGCGGGATACTTGCTGCTAATATACTAATTACTTCTAGAAGAAGGTTCTCTGCAAGTTTTATGATGTTTGAATGAGAGGAGCAGCCATCACAGCTTTGAAGGAGAATGAAACCTATCTTACTCTCCACCTATATGCAAAGTATATATTACTTGTAGTAAGTGTAAAGTCATGTATAAAATCTACAGTTGAATTCATCAGGAACATGTGTGGGACACACCCACCCCAACAAGACAGAACTGAAAGCAATGGTCACGCACCCTGATGCAATGGCTTAAAGTGGACCGGCCAACCAGTAGAAGATTGTCAGATATGCTTACTCTAACATTTCATCATTGCACCAATTTAACACCTTAACTTTGTATGAGCTAAGCCTCCTGCAGGACCGTATTTGGTCATACTTAGGTGGGTGGGGGTGGCTGGGGCCGGCCCCAAGTAGTTTTTATATTACAGTACTTACTACTTTATTTACATGGCACTTAGCATTAGTCGTGATTTATTAGAGTAGTAACTATGAGAAAAAATGACTGAAGTAAAACATATAACCATTAAATCTAATTTCAAACAGCCAAGCTTCTAGGGGGCATTGCCTATAAAAGCTGGTACCTACGCGGAGTTGAAATCTTCGCGTTTTCTCAACAATTAGCCCAAAATAAAAAAAAGTAGCACAATAAAAGGTCTTAAATCTCGTCCTAAGTAAGTTCATACATAAATCAACTGTTAATTGTCAGTAATCTCCAAAATCAGAGTGTGACAGGCAGACAGACAGACAGGACGACTATTATAACCCTCTTGTGCATGCACGCTGAGGGTGAACAACAACAACAGGCACTTCTAAGGAATTACTGCATAGGTTTGACCTATCTCGATATTAAGACATGCTTACTGCTGTAGTAGCTGAAAAAGCTGTTTAAAGGAAGCTAATATATTTATTTGTTAGTTAAACATTTACTTTGTGCTATTCTTTAGCAAAGCAGTGCCTGTAATGCACAACACTTTCACACACACATGTTCACTGGACATACCAACACAAGACTTAACTTCGTGGTTAGACTATTGGACAATGGATTTTTTTCCAAGTAAGAACAACATTGTTGCATAGGGCGTATAACTATGACAAGTAACACATTTACCTACCGCCGCCACCAACTTGAATAGAAAATGAACTCAGGTAAGTTTATAAACTGCACCCGCAAAAGTATTCAAAGCAGTAAACAATTCAATTTCCTTGGATGACACGGGTAATTATCGATAAACCAGAGTATTCCTTTTAGTGGAGTGTGGGAGGGGCTGGCCACTGAGCTAACACAAAAACACCAGGGTCAAAGTGCAAAATGATATACATATGTCCAAACATATAACGAATATCCCCATTTTCGATGGTGTTACCTCTGATAGTGTCCTGCTTGCTTCGCTCGCTCACCAATCATACAACACTCAAGTTTTGCTTATTTAGCCTTGATATTGCAACTAAATCCATAGGCTTTTCTATCATGTGGTTCAAATATCATTGTATCTCGAAAAAAGTTTTGCTAAAATTGTTAGTACTTTAGAAATAATAGAAGGAAGAATTGTTTACAGTACACCCCACATGTGGATTATATTAAGCTGACCAATGTAGCTATCAGTGAAGAAACTGTCTCAATATCAATCACATTAACATGTGAGCACCCTCTTCCATAATAAAAATGATATGTTCTGTAAGGGCCAGCAGTTATATCTAGTTAAAACACTATCTTTCTTACTGCCATAGTGAATTGTGCGTTGAAACCATTCATAACTCCATCTTTGCCGTGAAGTGTGTAGTTTCCTAGAGATTTCAGCTCCCATGGATAACTAAATCCAGTTCCATCTGGAAAAATACATGCTGGACTGAGCCACTCGCGTATAGTTTCACCATCTATGACCTGAATTAATAATAATAATAATAATAATAGTATATGTCATGTAAATCGCCTATTAAAAAGTATGGGTGAATATGATGTTCAATTGAAATCGTACAACGAAAGTAAACTAGCATGTAACTAAGTGAAATAGCTTGGAAACGAAGTGAAATACCACGGTAGCTAAGTATAATAGTCCGTGTAAATGCGCATGTATGCAGTGCTAGCCTTGGAAACCTACAGTTTTTAGTTGGAGACTTATGTTATTCTTAAGCACACAAGTTTTCTTCATATTAGATGGGTTAGTTCAACAGATTAGGAGGAGCCATAAGTTGAGAACGAAGTTTCAGTGGAAGCTAATGTTGAAATTCAGAGATTGTAAGTGAGCGATACAGTGTAGCTACAGTACAAATGATTAAAAAATAGCTGGCCTACTATTAGTTAGTGATAGTGCGGGTAACCTGTGCTATTAGGGATCAATAACACCCGTAAAGCGATTGAAATAGCACTCGGCTTCGCCTCACGTAATTTCAATCGCGTTACTCTTACTATTAATCCTGAATAGCACAATTACCCCGTGCTATTACTCATACTACTACTACTAATAATAAATCATGAGTATTATCACTGCAATTGCTATCATGATTATTGCTGCTATTGCTGTGGTGTACCTGTGATATTTCCTCTCCCATGCTTCTATTCATACTGAACACTAAGGACATTAGCTTAGCCAAATCTGCAGTACTAGAATAGCTTTGACCAGCTGGACTACTCCATCCAACATCCAGCCACTCTGCCTTTCTTCCATCTGGATAATATCCGACAGCCATCTTTGACAAGTCACCTGGCCCATAGCTGTTGCCAGAGTTCTTCATATCGAGAGGTTCAAACACTAATTTTTGTATGGAATCATTCCAGGCCATTCCTTGAGTGAAGGCCATTGCCTGACCTAGGACTGAGAATCCCAAATTAGAATACGCTGCATCTGAGCCAGGAGGAAATAACAGTCGTAAGAGGCCGATATTGTCTAAAATATCAGCCGTAGTCAAGTTGCAGCCATTCACGAATATACCAGGGCATGGTAAGTTTCTTGGAAGACCAGACATATGGCTCATAAGTTGCCTGAGAGTGATGCCCCTCTTTGTCCTGTACGGGTTTTTGACGACAAATTGGGAATAGTACGTGGTAATGTCATCGTCCAGTGACTTGATAGCCCCACCGTCGCGTGCTATAAGAGTCTGTAGAGCTGTTAAGACCTTCGTTATAGAACCAATACGGAAACCAGTAGTTTCATCTGGAGAACCCGATGAAAGATCTGCATGAATATGGTGTCAAATAACCTTGGTAATTTAGTCACTTCATTATGATTCTGTTTAGCTGCTGTAAAAATTAAATTCATTAATTGAGATCCTTAAAAATAAAAAGGTTCAGTAGAGCATTTAAATGAGCATGAACAGCCTAGTTGACTCATAGCTACAACACCACCTTGAGTGTATAATAGTAGTGAATAGCTAGCTAGCACACATTATACATACCTGACATGTTCTTCACTCCGTAGCCTTTGCTCCATAAAATAGTGTCTTGATAAACTACACTAATGACTGCTCCCCCTGGTGAATTATCTTTTTCTAGACACGAGCCGATTGCTTTGTCTAAATCCGACAAACTTGAGTTCAACTTCATTAACAGCGTAGCAGGAGCCAGAGTAGCTGGAACTCTAGGCGCGCAAGGTTCCAAATTATTTGAAAGCATAACCGGGCTAATACTGGAGTGGTAGTGGTAGCTTTTAGCCAAGCTAAGCACAGCAAAACAGAGAACAACTTGAATTCTTAAAGAACCCATGGAGAGAAAAGAGACCAATAAACGTGTAATTCGACGTAACCACGCCCACAACCTTACCCGCACACGCACGCGCGTTTTGGAGCTCTCTTTTTTTTCACCTAAAGCTAAATTTATTTTGGAACTGGAAAATGTACGAATCTGACACAAATTGGTTGTATACTACCTTAGTTATACACTCTTTAGCAAATAGAAACATCATCACTTCCTCAGTACATTGAAAATACATATATAGTTTATAGTTTTTTGATAAATCATGTTCATTCACTAGCTACACACAAAAAATAGTTTTGGAAAAGTAAGCTTGTAATATTGCACAAAATAGTGGACAAAAATGAAGTGGCAATCTTGCACGTTCTTTGCTTTATGTTATGCATTTGTGGATTGAGAATAATATTCATGGAGCTTTGAATATATTGATTTCATCTTCTTCTTCAATAGTTGAAAATCGACGAAATACAAGAAAGCAGCTAATTGAAACAGTCCAAAGGCAACATCAAATAATGCTTCTGCCAGTGCATTTTCATTAATGAGCACATCAGGTTGAGTACATACATCCTCAGAATTATAACCTTTTTCTTCACATGTGAAATAGTTGTTTAAAGCAATCCTTAATTGCGGACCTCTTCCAGCTGCCAATGTGGTATCAATTGCTGAGGTTAAACCCACAACAAGAATGGCAAGAAAACCAACTAATAACTTCTTTTCAGCAGTTCGCAGAGTGATAGAGTCTTCACTATTTTTCTGCAAATTATGTTATAAATAAAAACATAATTAGTAAACTGCAAGTATGATCACTACAAGATTCTTGACAGTATACCTTTATTGATCATAATAGGCAAAAAGCTAAATTATTATGATAATGAGGAAATATTCTTCATCAAATTGGTTAATTTGGCACTGTTTCTATTTACACTCCAGTCAGTCTTATTTATCTTCTATCCGTGCTACCTATTTGTCTGTCTGTGTACTAGCTACATAAAGTTGTCAAACTTCCCACTTGATTCTTGTCTATCTGCCCAGAGGTTCAATAATAGCTATGTATCTGCTTGTGAGGTTGTCTATATTAATTTTTATTTAATGAGGAGTAAAATTTGATAATTGTATAGACAAAAGAAATTTTTTCTGTGAACTATTTTACCTACACTGAAAATTAAAATGTATATGCTTTCTGTTAATTACAATATACAGTGTAATCCTAAAGACATGAGGCAAAAAGTGTGATTTAATTTCACCTTCATTGTGATTTTTGTGCCATATATTTATGCAGTACTTAATACCACATCACATGAAGATTTTCAAGAAGAGCAATGGCTAGCTCTGCCTGTTTCTTTTTTTTCTAATCATTGTAAAAGAATCAATCAAGCACAGCTAGACTTACTAATTTCATTCTGTTTTTTTTTGACTAAATCATAGTTTTATGAACAAGAATGATATTGTCTTTTTATTTATATTTTTTTAGCTTTGCCTATACTTAAGTGATGCAGTGATAAGCATTGCTGTTGTTCCACAACTGAAAAGGATAAATGCTTAGTGCTTAAGAAATTTACACAACCTTGAGATGTGCCATGCATGTGGTTCTGTTAAGTTTTATGCCTGGCTAACACCAGCACGTACCCACCACACCGTGGCACTTTATGCATCAACCTTTTGCAAATTAGGAATTTTTATCTATTCTTATCAGCTTCTAATCACTTGGTTTAGTAAAAACAGTCCACTTTTTTCTCACGTTTCTCCACAATGTATTCATAAATACACACACACTTGTTGTCGTCTAGTCATCGTTACTGACAACGCTCAACCGACCTGGCTCAGATAATGAATTATTCATGAATTCACACCCAGTCGTCATTGTTGTGATTGAAAGATAAGCATAATATTATAGGATAGTGCATGCCTTCACATTATCTCTATTTACTGCTTACCTTTATTAACTGTCGTATGGTGAGTAATCCCAGGGGTATACCAATGGCTGTATAAATAGCTCCTATGAGGTTTGCACAGTAAATGAGTGTGTTTGGACTGTCAAATTGACAACCCAGTGTCGTATACAAGTAATTAGAATATCCAAACCCCCCACTGATTACTGATACATTTTCATAAGCTGGATTTGTACGTATTTTTTCAGAGAACACTATTGCTGATGTCCATATAGGAATAGATGGGATCAAGAATCCTAACACCACACTAGCTGCATGGACATATTTGAGTCTCCCGGATTCTTTAAACCTTTGGTAGTTAAATGGGTAATGCACTACCCAGAAGACACTTGCAATGAATGTGACTATCCATTGCACTGATTGCTGAATGAAGTACGCGAATGCCATAGCTAAAGTAGAAAGATGATAATCGTAAAAAAATAACAAACAAAGAACAAAAACAATAGTAAACTACAGCAATGCTTTTGTACATCCCTTAGCTCAAACTTACATGAAAATGCGCAATAGGGATGGACTTTCGGAGGGTGCTCACGAAGATTCCGTGACATGCACGAAACACTTTCTTGACCAAAGAGATTGACTAAAACTAACAAGTCTACAAAAAAATAACAACAGAAATTAATAACTCCACAGTGTCTCTTTAATAGAGACTAATTTACCCAATATGATAAAATCAAGCACCACGTAAACGACTTTCACAGATGGATACACCAACCTACGCAATAATAAGGTAAAATAATTTTCAAAGGCAATTCTTTGTCTATTAATTTTCCTCACATAGTTTGATAGCGTACTACAGCTATTATAACGAACACAGTGAGACCTAGGAGGCCAATGAATAGGGAAGAGATGATAAGCCGGTTCCGTGCAGCTAAGACGGGAAAAAGTTCCAAGTTTTTCCAGAGGTAACAATCAGGAAGACATTTGAATGACATGTTATTATAGTAGAAATAGTCACTACAGTTGAGATCAGCAGATGATGACTCAATTGAGAGGTCTATAAATAAAAAACAATTCAACTAAGATTAATGCAACTTAACCATTCAATTGACCAAATGCTTGAAATCAATTTTCATAGCATTTTAATATGGAATTATTATAATTTATATCACTTTTATTTATTGATACTGTTGACAATTTCTTCATGATATATATGTATATTTATTTATTTATATAGTACTTATTACATGAGTCAGAGTGTGATATGGCGAAATATTTCATGAGCAGGCTAACTTATTTTCACGAGCCAGAGACGAGTGAAAATAAAGTCTGAGAGTCAAATATCTAGCCATATCGCTCTGAAGAGTGTAATAAGTGGTTTATTCTACACTAGATATCTTCACTACTGCAGTTTGTACTAGGACCTTTACTCACAAGGTATAACGTTGGCTATGTAGGGGTTCCCCAAACCCCCAGCTGTTATTTTAGCAGCTAGCATGAAATAACAAGTATGAAATATCGTAAGTTATTTCATGGCTGACCTAAAAATATCATTGTGAAGATATCTACGGTGAAATATATATATATAGTACTTATTACATGAGTCAGAGTGTGATATGGCAAAATATTCACGAGCAGGCTAATTTATTTTCACGAGCCATAGGCGAGTGAAAATAAAGCCTGAGAGTGAAATATCTAGCCATATCACTCTGCCGAGTGTAATAAGTGGTTTATTCCATACTAGAAACCTTTACTACTGTTGTTAGTACTAGGACTGGTAACTCATAGGGTAAAGTTGGTAGAATGGGCTACCCACACCCTCAGCTGATATTTTAGCAGCTGATCTAACAGGTTGAGTAGTATAGGCTACACCAAAAGGAAGGTAGCTGTAAAAACCAAGAAAATTGACTAGTTTGGCAGGTAGCTATAATTACAAGGGTAATGAGCTTGCGCACAGCGTGAAATAACAGCGTGAAATATGTGTGTTATTTCACGGGTCATGTACCTAAAGGTATCATTGTGAAGATATCTAGGGTGGAATAAATATATATATATAATATTATATTTAATTATTTAGATGTTACACACACGTAATTTATATAATACATGCATAAAGAAATTGTCTGCATCACAAACAAGTCTAAGTATATGAGTTATTATAGACATCTCCACTGTCCAGCTTTGAACCATACCTCTTAATATCCCATTGACATTGGAGTAATTGTTGGAACAGCTGGAGACATTGAAGTCATTCCATTCTTCTTGACAATATTCATTCCTTAACTGCTCCCAATAATTTGAATTATATTGAGATACATTAAGTTGACAAACACCTAATAAGTGTATGCATATATATCTCATGAATTCATCACCACAATTTTCATTGATATCCTTCGGTGTTAATTGCATTGTCACATGATTAAATTCACGGGGAATGACTATGCTGGACTGACTGTTGTTCCGTATTTCAGCAAAAGTTTCATTACAGGCTTCGTAATTTAATTCAGCCTGAAGAGAAGAGTCAGTATCCATCTGAGTTAGATCCTATAATATAAAACAGATATAATATAATAATAAAACAAAATATCCAAATATATCTATTTAATGATCCAGTCTTTTTTGGCTGAAATAATTATAGCATCTAATAGCAGTTTTTCTCTGTTTTCTTGGTTGATTCAAGTAAGTTTTACACGTACAGATGACACCAGGAAAATACAAGTATAACTGTGACATAGGTTTAGACCTATCTGGATGCTGGCTGGCTAGGCTGCGTGCAAATCACTCTCCAGGATGTTTATACTGTGTTCAATCACCACAGAAAGTTCAACCTCATGGATCACAACTTCAGCAAGTGTTCGAAACGTTGAGTTAAGAAGTTTTAATCAAACATTATTATAGGCAGTTAAGACAGAGACAAATTGCTATTACTATCTTGGAAAAATCTTAAAATCATTACAAACAGGATTTTTTTTTCTTCTATTTACTTAAAAAAATTGTGACACAAATAATTAACAAGACAATTATTAGCTACTATATTTTCCAGCAGGTTGTGCTGGATATTAATGGTTTTTAAACTGCTGCTTACCTGGCTTGAATACATTATGCCATAAATTATAAATGGAATGATGAGATATATCCACAAGAGAACTATGAGACCATAACAAAACACATTTGAGGTGACAATCTTGGCCACCAGCTTCAAAGCTTTCTTTCTTATGGATTTCATTGCAAAAGAATAAGAAGAGATACTTACAAATCCTGTAATGAATGGAAAAGCATGTTAAATACAGTCTCGGTTGGTTGAAAGTGTATTTCAACTCCTCCTAATTGGCAATTTAACCAATATATTGGCAATGTAACCAATATATTGGGTGGAATGCATCACAGCTGTTGCCTTGCGTATATCCTTCTAAACATAAATGTTGCATCCAGATCGATATCACTTGCAATTCAAGTTATGCATTCAGTGCTATAATTAAAACATAAACTTCTCGTACACTTTATGAACTGAAGCATGGCTGAATGCCAACCTATGTATTATATCATTGCTGTCTCCAGCAATAGTCTGCCAATTTCACCTCAAGCTGTGCCTAGTAGAAAAGAATAGCATGAAATGATTTACATAGTCAACTGTTCAGCTTTAAATTGTAGCTATTAACAAGGTCGTAATAATTCTAAAATGATGTTACCTGTGTATTTATTCTACCAGCTGTACGATGTTTATCTTCCTTTCACTACAAAATGGTGAACTATAATTATGCTAGTTATTAGGGTAAAATTGCATTTTGATCACCAGATGAGTAATAGACAGTTACTTGTGCTTCTTGCATCTGCAAACTTCTCATTCTTGTTATATGCATATACACTAGTATTAATGTGTATATGTGAATGCGTGTGTATATATTTTCGAGCAGTGGCAGTAGAGGATAACTTCCTGGATGTTAAGTGAGAGGTTTGATATGAGTTGGTCTTTAGTGGTTGATGGACAGGAAGTTGCAGTGGTTGGGTCATTTAGGAAGGATGGGAGATGACAGATTGCCAAAGTGAGTGTTATTTGTACAGAGTTGAGGGAAAAGAGGGCATGTCATGGACCCAAGAAGAGATGGAGAGAACTAGTGTGGAGTGACCTCAAGGAATTGAAGATGAAGGACGAGTGGTACCAGCTATCAGGACAGGAAGGAATGGAGGAAGAGATGTAAGGAAGGCATAGCCAGACTAGTATCTTGCAGGAAAAGGAGATCTTGTGCTGCAAATAGTCAGCAACCAACTTCATTGTTTCTGTACCTGTGAAATACAGTTCAGAAGGCAGGGTGATCGTACGAGACATAGACATTTCTGTGAGAGCTAGACGTTGCCAGCCTAGGATACACTAGGCCCGCTATCACGGTTCATTTTCTGTGGGTGGTTTCAAGTTTCAGAGCAAGATCAGAGTGTATACATGTATTAAATATAATATATTGAGATGGTGACCTGATACTACATAGAAGAAATAAAAGTGTGAGGCTTGCAAAGTACTTGAGTAAAACTTTCTATTATCATTTTGATACATGTCTACCACTCAGTGACAAATTAAATCAGTCAGTGAAAGTAGTTTATAATTACAACTCAAACCAATTTAATTAAAGCAGTGCATTTGCAACGAAGTTCTCATAGAACAATTAGTTCGTAGTCACACAATTTGAAGCGTTTAGCTATGCTTCTAATTGCTAGATGTCATGTTGGAATCAGCATTGTATATTATTACATGTAATGAACTAGTAACAATGAGTATACCCAATTAGCAATTTTTGAGTTGTAATTTATTATTTCATAGTTACGCGCTGAGCAGCCATTGAACTACCATATTTTGGGTCCATCAGGTCTTAATGTTTAAAGTCAGTCATGAAGTGGGGATATGACATTAATGATGACCATGTAAGTATATTACAGAATAATTGTAAACTTTCCTGATATTGTAGTGGCAATATTATAAGCAATTGACCAGCTCATTAGCTACAGTCCTTCTCTAAATTTTTCTCTAATTATCTTAATAATTACTAATAATGGCCTTAGATGAGTTATGGAAAGGTTGTTGGTAGTTGTAAACAAAATTCCATGCAATATATTAATTACAGAAATAAAGTTAAAATATTTTAGAATAAATGGCACTTCTCCCTGGAATATTTCATGGGGTGTCTTATCACACAAGAAAATTTTAACCACAAAAATCATGCTTATATGGAGCTACCTTTACCAAAACATCTTCCTACGCAACTGACATCAAAGAATCGATTAACGTGTAACATTTTGGGAATGATTTGATACTTTACTTACTGTTTTATTTAGAGGTGTCTATTAGACATCTCTTCAATTGTATGATCATATGATCTTAAGTTACTGCATAGCTGAAGAAATTAAAGCAGCAGGCCTCATAAAAACGAATGAAAAAAACAAAACAAACCTGATGGAGTTACTTTGGCTCCTGGAAACATGGCTGCTTGCTGGTATGGGATGCCACCTCCACTGACACTTTTGCACCTTCATATAGCTCTTTGCCACCCAAGCATCAAGGGAAGTTGCTGAGGCAGCAGAGGCAAGGAAGTGTCACAAATACTAGGTGGTCATTGCACCAGAGCAGAGACAATGAGGGTAACACACAGACTTCCTGCTTTAGTGACTTCTGGGTCAGTGCTGTGGGGAATGGGATCTCAAGATGGGAAGCACGGCTCATAACTCTTTTTTCTGCTAGTTTCCTCTTTATTATTATTTATTATTATTATTGTTATAATTATTATCATCATCATCATCATCATCATTATTATTAATTAGACAGATCAAAATTTATTAGTCCTTCAAACTATTCAATTTATATCCCATACTTTACAAAACAAATAAACATTTTGAATTCTTATTAAAATATTCACAAATAGCTACAATAGCTGTGTGATATTGGTTTATAATGAAGCCGTACAACATGACCTATCAATTATTTTCTATTACTTAGTGAGATTGTTAAAAAAAGTTCATTATAATATTCATTTCACACAAATGCATATCTTTAAAAAATTTAATGAAAATATTTTAAGAGTTGACTGGAGAAGTAAGTTTTTATGATCACTAAAGCGAGATTTAAAACAGTCACATGATTTGCAAGCATTTTTATTGCGAACAAGCTTCAAGCAAGCAATAAATAAAACAAAAAGAATGGTGATTATTATTAACCCACAATATGACACAAGTGAAACAACAAACACAAAATAGAAGCGAAGTTTGTACTTGAGAATCACATGTATGGAGTCGTATTCAGAAGGGGAAGTCCCCACAAAGCACAATATGACGTCATTGTTATAGAAATCAAGCTTCTGTCTTACTGGAATGCTTACAGTTTCTACATATCGGCCATTAGACAAGTCATAATCACTAGCATTCAAGTAGAAATAATTGAAATCTACTTTAGCAGACAAAGTGAAGTCATGTTCTGTTTGCACTGTAATAACTATGAAGTAATATCCATTTCTGTCCACACTTTGAGTGTAAGTTTGTTGGTTCCAGTCTGGAACATTCCAGGAATAGACATAGTTAAGTGTTGAAGATGGATTAGAAGCGAAAGTATTCAAGTTATCATCTCCATAGATGATGTAGCCTACTAGTCTTGCTAATGGAAGTATAATCAGTATAATCAGATATGTTCACTTGGATACTGATGTTTGACATCTTCCACATGTACACTGGCTCATTGATATATCCGTCTGGGATAATAAAATACTTTGTACTCTTTGGCACTACTTTAGATGAATTCCCAGTGTATGTATTCTTAAAATAATTCAAGTCCTTTCTTGAAATAGATGCGATATTCATAGGCAGTTTTTTGCTGTTGTCGTTGCTTTCATCAGTTGCTTTTTGAGTGACTTCCACACTTTCTACGAAGTTCTTTTGAATTTTACTTGCTAAATCACAATCTATGACATCATCAGTAACAGATAACTGTAATAGCAACAAAAAAAAATAGTGTCAAGTCCAATGAGATCTCGAAACTAAAGAAAAATGGCAGTGCCTTTTTTACCCAAACGTCTTCCGCATCTTCTCAGAATTTAAAAAAATATTTAACTCTAACATATAGCTGCTTATGGCATTTGACGTCATAGGAAAAACGTCATAGGAAAAATAAAACTTTTGGCTTCTGTAGTAGATAACACTTTGGTAGGTTATAGATCCCTTCTATTACTTTATTTATGTAAATTTTGTTGTGGCGAATCTTACTAGAGCAGTAGTTGCAACTATATTATAGCCTACAAGGTGGCTAGTATTACCTGTTTATTGGTTGCTATTGGACTAAAAGCTGAGCACTAAAGCCAGTCAATAAGTATCTACCTCAGAATAATTGCTGTACGTTTACTAAAATCTGCGCTCTTCGGTCGTACATTACTAAGACGATAATAGACGTACGATGGGTCGATAATAAATGTTAGTCAATAATCGAGAACTTACGGTCACTTCTCACTTTCTAATTATTCGTACCAGCGTGATAATATCTGTAATTTTATCTTCATTATTACATCTATTAGGTGGATGTGGTTATGTTTAGTTAAAAGTAAATATAATCATGGATAGTCTTTGGTGATCTCATATGATAGAAAATTCACCTCATTTTATGCATAGCTGCATAGGATAGATAGCTACATAGCTTATTCTAGAGTGTGGAACTAAATTATGTTAACTTGCTTATGTCCCTTCTATTAGATGTATTCTTTCCCTTTCACAGCCTTTTTTTTTTTTAAACAATACAGAATTAAAAATATTTAGTCATTGAGAGTGAGACTGTAGCATAGCAGTACCACTAACAGTATAAATACAGAATTGCTGTGTTTGTTTGCCGGCTGGTTGTCGTAGCTAAGTGGCAGAGTGCTTGTGCGTTAAGCAAGCGGTCCTTGGTTAGATTCCCAGGGGCGACCAAATATTTTTAATTCTGTATCGTTTAAAAAGCATGTGAAAGAGAGAGAATACAGCTACATGAAAATAGGTAATACTTGTAGGGTCAGAATTCTTGTAGCTGATTCTTATAGAATCGTAATCCGAGGGAGCTTCACTCTCTTGTGAATTAATATCTACCCTGAACTCATAATTCTCAAGCCACTCAGACTGAATGGGGCATTTCAAAACAGTAATAGGAACATTTGATTGCACTTCTATCCAGTCATTGCTGTCTCTTCTTTTGATGTCTACATAAACACTAGAGTCATCGGGGATAAAGTCCAATGAATACAACTGTCACCATCGGCATTCTGAGCCACAGATATATCTTGTAAAAAATGTCCTAAATAATTATAAATATGAAGAACTGTCATCAAATGTTAACTGACAGTAATTAAATTATATTTCTGTATTTGTCTTACCGTGGGGTTGATTTAGATTCAGTCTTTCAGCAAGCACCCAGTCACTGGATCGACCATCAACACAATAGCAAACTGCATATAACCATAGCAACTGGCTTTGTTTGAAGACACCGAATATGACATATCTTTAGAACTTTCAAATTTCTCGATATGGATAACTTCCCACTCTAAGCCAGAATGTAGTCTTCTTCTTCCAATTTTTATGGTACAGATACTGTTATGAAACAAGTACATATTCTTTGGCTTTGTGCAAGTGATCTGTGCTTGGCCTTTCGGTATTCGTTTCATCTGAACATTGCTAGGTTTTATGTAACCTTTAATACACATTCAATTAATGGCTAAATGAATAATCAATAACCAATTTTTGCGTAGATTGCATATTATTTAAATTTTTACTCTGAGTACTGTATGGAATTTAGTAAATATATAGTGGCAATAAATTTGTAATACAGGACCAACGCACTTGTAATTTCACAATATTTTTTAAGGTTCTTAGTAACCACTGTCAAAATCTGACCAGTGATATATTGATTGATTCATTGTACATATTCAATTTAATTGGAAAGGGCATAAGATGAGCACATGGTTCTACTAAGGTATGGAAGTGTAGCTAATAATATTAGTGTACCAATCTTTAACTTGATTATTTAAGTGGTGAAATCACTCAAAACTTATAGATTTTATTAATTTCATATATGTTCGGCCATCTTAATATGATTTACAAAAATATTGTTCATCTTTCACTGAAGAATGCTCTTCTAAAGTTAAAACATTCGATAAATTACGAAAGCTGTTCACTAAATATTATTATTCTATTGATCATACCTAGCAATTACAAATTTCTATGAAGTTATTCAAATTACTGCCATTTTTTTAAATGTGTTCCGTGGAGAATTTATTTTATACTTAGCTACTTTATACTGTTTATAATAATGGTACAATAGTTAGTTTACTTCTGGCACATACTATAAACAATTTATTTTTGAAGTTATACTTTAAGATGTGTTAATAATTACTTGTAACTTGTGAAGTAAAAATATTGCACCCATCAATTAGCATGTATATATCATTGTAGTCCTAAAATAGTGTACCATATTATGTGCCATAATATGTTACATAGCACAGGTCAATTTACAGTAAAGCTGC